>CAACWY010000057.1_pt1 | contig 87150 bp, 95 predicted proteins | sample 2275801 | NCBI WGS metagenome assembly CAACWY01 (sample SAMEA5312475, study PRJEB27640) | indoor metagenome | biome: indoor environment; feature: uncontrolled; material: tiles wood | place: Germany | collected 2014-07-07 | reverse complement strand
GCTCCGTAGTCGAGACCGATGACTTTGTCATAAGTATCTCCTTTTGCTGTGATCATGATAATCGGTGTTTTTTTAACGTTACGGACTCGTCGGCATACTTCAAGACCATTCATACCAGGCAGCATCAGATCAAGCAATATGCAGTCATAGTCTTGATTCAGAGCACTCTGTAGACCAGAATTTCCATCATTGACGATATCAACCTTGTAATTTTCATGGATCAGTTCTAATTCAATGAACCGCGCTAAATTATGTTCATCTTCAACAATCAATATCTTTTTCATCATCCATCTCTCCTTCAATTATTAATCAAATCATAACAATAAATTTTTTTCAATAAAACAAAAAAACCTGACGTTACCGTCAGGTTAATGGGCATAAAGGGGGTTACTAAAAATGACTCACGATTAGAGGGGGAACTCTTTTAATTGAGAATCACTTTCAATTACATTATATCTTATTGAGAATCATTGTCAATTAAATTATGTAAAAAAGTTTGCGCCAATAATATACTGATTACTCCTCCGATAATTCCGGCAATGATATCTGTCGGATAATGAACACCTAAATAAACTCTTGAAGATGAAATCATCATGATACAGAGTACCGAGAGGCCGATAAGATAGGGTTTCAATGGTCCTGTGTGATGTTTATTCAGCAAGTAGATAATACTGCCGAAAAATGCCGTCGAACCCATCGCATGACCACTCGGAAAACTAAATCCAGTAATATCAATCAATCGCAGCAGCGTTGGTCTCTCTCTATCGAAAATATTTTTTAGCAGCGGATTAAGTGTCCCTGAAATAATCATTGCCAGAGCAAAGAATAAGGCATCTATTTTCATCCGTTTCAGCATTAAATAACAGATCACCATAAGAGACATAACCACCATCGCCCAGACTTCTCCCATTTTGGTAAACCCGAGCATAATGGATGTCGTGATAAAGCTCGCAGAAGAATAGATAAATTCGTATACTTCCTTATCAATCCATTTTCCTAGACGGGATTCATGGAAAAATGCGATCATTCCGAAGATCATCGTGAATATGATGATTAAAGTAATCCTTTGTACTCTAGACATAATCGTACTCCTTATCTGGCATCATCCAATATTTTTTGCAGCAGCTCTTCAGGTGTATACGTCATCTGAGCTTCGTTCATCGCAGCAATGACAGCTGATCGGTCTTCTTCCAATTGATTCAGCTCAGCAATAAGTGATTCACTGGTCAGTTCACTTTCCTGCAGGACACGTGCATAACCATGCTGCTCAAACAGTTTCGCATTATCAATCTGATCCCCCCGGCTCTGATCAAGACCAAGCGGAATAAGCAGCATCGGTATTCGGAGACTTAAAAATTCAAAGATAGCATTGGATCCTGCTCTAGAGATAATGGTATCTGTGACAGCAAATAAATGCGGTAATTCTTCTTTGACAAACATAAACTGCTTATAGCCAGGTTGATTAAGTGCGCTGTCTTCCAACCCATTACCTGTGATATGTATGATTTGATAACAGTCAAGCAGTACAGCTAAATGAGTTCTAATGGTCTCATTGATATGCTTAGAACCAAGTGAACCACCCATTACAAGAAGAACTTTTTTTTCGTCATTGAAACCTGTCAGCCTGTATCCTTCATCCTTATTACCGGTAAAAATTTCTTTTCTGACTATTCCGCCCACATAATCCGATTTATCTTCTGGAACATACTTCAATGTTTCTATGAATGTTGTATAGCATTTTGTCGCAAATTTTAGAGAAATTTTATTGGCAAGTCCAGGCGTAACGTCTGATTCATGAATAATCGTCTTGATCTTCAGCATCTTTGCAGCAATGACGACTGGTACCGTGACAAATCCACCTTTTGAAAAAACAATATCAGGTTTTTCTTTGCGTAGTATTCTGTAGGCATCAACGACACCTTTTTGCACTTTGATGATGTCTTTAGCATTCTCCACTGAAAAGTAACGGCGCAGTTTGCCGCTGGATATCCCATAATACTTAACCTCTGGAAATTGTGTCGTTATCATTTCTTTTTCAATGCCTGTTTTAGAACCGATATAAATACAGTCAATTTGTTGTCCAACAGCTTCCGGAATTAGAGCCATGTTGACAGCAACATGGCCAATAGTTCCTCCGCCTGTAAAAGCAATCTTCACAGTTTCACCTCAATTATTTCATTGTTTTTATATACTTCACTGCGCCATTCAGCTGAGTATCATTGTCATTTAACTCATCCCTTAATAATTCAGTAAATTTGACAGTAGCATCTCCCGTCATTTGTCCCGTCACAGCTAATCCCTCATCTATCTGGAACTGCTGGATGCTGAGTGTTGTCTCCTCATCAAACGTCTTATCGACCTTACCAGGATCATAACCTAGAGCTTTTAAGCCAGTTTCGAGAGATTTAATTTGAGAGTTAGATTCGCCTTCAACGTATACTTCTTCAGGATCAAGAATATGGATGTTGGCGTATGCCGGCAGTTCTATTTTCTTGTCAGGTGCTATTCCTTTTTTATGAATCCACGTTTTGTCAGGTGTCAGCCATTTCATTTGAGTATACTTCAGCATAGAATCATCTTTAAACGGCGCAGCTGTTTGAACAATCCCTTTGCCGAATGATTTTGTACCGACGATATCTGCTTTGTCGTGATCATTTAAGGCAGCAGCAAACACTTCAGAGGCACTTGCAGATCCTTCATTCATAATGATGACAGTTGGTAGATCTTCAGTGATTGGATTTACTGGATTCTCAGCTACATATGATTTCGCTTTCTTGTCGTTAGCCTCTGTATAGAAGAGGACATCTCCTTTGTCGATGAACTCATTGGCCATTTTACTGGCTTCCTCAAGATAGCCGCCAGGATTATTACGAAAATCAAGAATCAGTTTCTTCATGCCTTCCTGATCCATTTTCTTCAGTGCTTTGTTGAATTCTGCCGCAGTTCCTTCCTGGAATTTAGTCACGGTAATAAGCGCCACTTTATTTTTCAGCATTTTAGTTTCAACACTATTCAAATGGATAGTATCTCTTTTGATTTTGACATCGAATGGATCATCTGTTCCACGCTTGATTGTCAATGTCACTGTCGTTCCTTCTTTGCCACGAATTTTTTTGACGACATCGACACTTGACATACCTTTAGTGCTCTTACCATTGATTTCCACAATCTCATCGTTAGCCTGAATACCTGCCTTGTCAGCCGGTGCCCCTTTAATTGGGCTGGTAATAATGATTTTATCACCTTCTTCACCCATTTCAGCACCGATACCTTGGAAATCACCGCTCATGGAATCACTAAATTCCTCCTGCTCGGATTTGGTCATATATTCACTGTATGGATCATCAAGACCATTAACCATTCCCTTAATCGCACTATCTACTAACTTTTCTTTGTCCACTTCTTTGTAATACTGAGAGTTCAGTGTATCGTAAACCTGGTACAACTTGATAAATTCCGCCCGTTTTGGAGACTGTTGATTATATACATTATCGATACCGCCCAGCATTGCGAAAGCTGTCACAGCTGCAGTGACAATGATAGCTGTCAACAGCAGCATTATAAATCTGAAAAGACTGATGGTTACTTTTTTTTCCTTGCCTTCTACCTCATGCTCTTTATGCTCATTATTCAAATTTTTCACATCCAAATTAATTTATAAGTCATTTTATCAATATAACGATTAAAACGAAAGTTTTCTACATAAAAAGACACTTCAATAATGGAATTTCCATTCATTCGAAGTGTCTTAAATGAGCAGTTAAAACTTGCGCCATTCCTCGTACTGTTCATAAAGGTCATCAAAAACCGACAGCTGCATCTGAGCCGAGCCATAATTCTCAATGTAATCTGACAGACTGTGATAGTCTGCTTCGTCCTTAGGGAACATCAAATCGTTGAATACTTCATCAGCAAAATCACCTTTTGACCCTTTAGCGCCTCTCAGCGTAAGAATATACTGATAAAAGGAAAATGATTTGCTCATTAGTTGACTTCTATTTTAAGGACAGTGGATGTGGCTTTGATCAGCTGGGCAGTATCAACAATATCAATTTGTTTGATCACATCACTGTTCGTGATAATAACAGGTGAAATAGCTGATGAAGCTTTCTGCTTGATCAGCTCAATATCAAATTCCACAAGTTCATCACCGACAGAGACTTTATCTCCCGCTTTGACTTTAGTTGTGAATCCTTCACCATTCATGGCGACAGTTTCAAGTCCGATATGCAGCAGCAACTCAAGTCCATTCGCTGCTTTTAGTCCGATGGCATGTTTTGTCGGGAAGACATTGACGACTTCACCTTCAATCGGTGCTACTAATTTACCTTCCGTAGGATCGATACCAAATCCTTTACCCATCATTTCTTGGGCAAACACTGGATCTGGAATATCTGCTAGTTTAACGTAGTTGCCTGAAATCGGTGCTTTAACTTCAATGGTTTTTGAAGCTTCTTCACCTTTACCAAATAATTTTTTGAACATATGCCAAGTCTCCTTCACATGATAGTTATGATTTGAAATGTCCTATAAGGTCACTATACCCTAATTCTTCAAGTTTATCGTATGGAATAAACTGAACGGCTGCTGAATTAATGCAGTAGCGTAGTCCACCGGTTTCTTTAGGACCATCATTGAACACATGACCTAAGTGACTATTTGCTGAATCACTTCTGACTTCAGTTCTCACCATCCCATGGGATTTATCAACGAGTTCAATTATCTCATCATCTGACAAGGCTTTGGAGAAGCTGGGCCAGCCGCAGTTGGATTCAAATTTTTCTTCAGAAGTAAACAATGGCTTTCCACTAATTTTATCAACATAGATCCCTTTTTCAAAATGATTCCAATATTCGTTTTGAAAAGGCGGTTCTGTGCCGTTCTGCTGAGTGACGATATATTCCAGTTCATTCAAGTCATCTATATTCTTCTTAAGCATTTGAATTCCCCCAGTGCTGTTGTATGAACGCTTTTCTGCCAGAGCGTTCCTGATAGTTCTGATAATGGTCAGGATCTTTCTGGTAGTAATCCTGATGGTAATCTTCTGCTGGATAGAAATTTTTGTAAGGAATGACCGGTGTCACAATCGGACTGCTGAAAATATGTTTTGCATCCAGCTCTTCAATCAGTGCATGGGCTGTCTCCTGCTGCACGCTGTCATGATAGAAAATAGCGGGCTCATAGCTTTCCCCGCGGTCATAGAATTGTCCGGCCGCATCGGTCGGATCAAACGTCTTGAAGAATACTTCCAGTACTTCTTTATATGAGATGACCGTCTCATCAAAAGTAATCTGCACCGCTTCACGGTGACCGGTCGTATTGGAGCACACTTCCTTGTATGTCGGATTCTCAACATGTCCTCCGCTGTAACCTGAGATTACTGATTCTACTCCGTCATACTGATGAAACGGTTTGACAAGACACCAGAAACAGCCTCCTGCTAATGTTGCTACTGCCATAAATATCACTCCTTTATTGTTATGTTAAAGTGCCAGCCTGCCTGATTAATATGAGTAAGCTCCAAACTAGCAGCCTGAAATTCAATAGGTGGCATTTCATAATAAAAACATTCATTTTTAACATCTAATGAAACATTATCCGGCAGATCACCAAACTGCTTAATGACATTTAATGTCTGTTTTTTGGACAATGGCAGCTTGGCTACTTTGACTTTGTCTATATCCAGTCTAAGTTTATTATGACCAATGACAACAGGTGTCGTCAAAATATTTGTTTTTACCGGTTGTCCAAGAAATTCACTGTTCTGTATGATTTTCAGCTGATCACCCGACAGGATCTGCTGTGTTGTTGTTGTGTTCTGCTGCTGTATGAAGTGATTGATTATCTCAGGCTTCAGCGTCACCGTATTGCTACTTTCAAGCGGTCGCTCTTCTTCTACTTGAAATGATTCAGGAGTTTCAGTCAACAGCTGATTCAACCACAGTCCGGTAATGATATTGAACAACAGAAGGCCCGCAAATAGTATCATCCATAGGTTGAACTTAAACAGCTGTGTCATCCAAATAGTCCTGAATTTGTTTTTTGACGTCATCAGCGACTTGCTGCAGCGATTTTTCTTTGAAAATGTCAGGTGACAACGGCTCAAATATATGAATATTGACGTGGCCAGGGACCATGCGTTTACTGTCGTACTGCTCCATTATCTTTGACGTACCGCTGATCGCCACTGGGATGATCGGAACGTGTGCCGATTTTGCGAGCTTGAACGAACCTGATTTGAATTCGCCTAATCCGTTGCCTTTACTTCGACTACCTTCCGGGAAGATCATAACGCTGTGTCCTTCCTTGAGCGAAGCAACGCCGTCTTTAATCATCTGCAGTGACGACCGGCGATTTGACCGGTCAAGATAAATACAGTTAAGCAGCATCATCCAGCGATGAAGAAACGGGATTTTTTTGACTTCAATTTTTGAGACAAAACCAAACGGCTTGTCAATCGCATGAATCAGTACAGGAATGTCAAAGTTTCCTTCGTGGTTGCTGACAAATAGCACAGGTTGACCATTATCCACATTATTGCCGGTCACTGTCACAGTAACTCCTGCACTATTCAGTACACGGCGTGCCCAGTTTTTAGCCATCAATGCTGTATAGCGGTCTTTTTCATTGACGGTAGTCAGCAATTGTTGATTGCGTTCCATTTCATTGACTTTAGTAGTTGCGAGTGCCGCATAACCGACAATCACACCAAGGGTTTTGATCATTCTAAACATTATTTCTCCTAACGAGATGCATGAATTTGTGCGGTGGCTGATTATTGTCAACCGATCCTTCTTCAATAGACTGAACATTCCAGTCATTAAATGAATACTGAGGAAAGAACGCATCTCCCATATATTTTTCTTCAATTACCGTGATATACATATCATCCACCATATCCATGGTCTGTTCGTATAGATTCTGCCCACCAAATATGAAGACGTGACCTTCAAGTTCAGCAATGTCATCAAGGGAATGAATGACTTCAATTCCTGGGGCATTAAACGATTGATCCCTGGTCAGTACAACATTACGACGATTAGGTAATGGTTTACCGAGGGAAAGATAAGTATGTCGCCCCATGACGATTGTGTGATTTGTCGTTAACTGTTTGACTCGTTTCAAGTCGTCGGGGAGGTGCCATGGCATTTTGTTGTCATAGCCGATCACTAAATTCTGGTCGTGACATACAATAGTTGATAACATATGGATCTCCTTTATACGGCGATAGGTGCCTTGATTGAGGGATGTGCTTTGTAATTTTTAACTGACAAATCTTCATATTCCAGATCGAACAGTGATTTATCAGAGAGTATTTCGAGCTGCGGCGGTGCAAATGACTCGCGGGACAGCTGCTCTCTAACCGCTGCGATATGATTGCTGTATATATGAGCGTCGCCCATCGTATGGACAAATTCTCCGACCTCAAGATGACATTCTTTTGCCACTAAGTGTGTCAGCAGACTGTAACTTGCGATATTGAACGGTACACCAAGAAAGACATCAGCACTGCGCTGATAAAGCTGACAACTCAGTTTACCGTCCTGCACATAAAATTGAAACAAAGTATGGCAGGGCGGTAAAGCCATCGTATCGATTTCACCAGGATTCCAGGCAGAAACAATATGCCGCCTTGATGATGGATTGGATTTGATATTGTCAACGACATCCTTCAGCTGGTCAGTCATCCGGTCTTTCGTTTCAAAATGGCGCCATTGTTTGCCGTAGACGTTGCCAAGATCTCCATACGTCTTCATAAAATCATCATCCGTCAGTATTAACTGCTTGAACTGTTCAAGCTGCTGCTGATACTGTTCATTAAATGCTTGATCTTGAAGTGACCGATGTCCGAAATCGGTCATATCAGGACCTTTGTAATCGTCACTCTCCACCCATTTTTTAAATGCCCATTCGTTCCATATATTATTGTTATACTGCAGCAAATAACGGATGTTGGTATCTCCTTTGATGAACCAGATGAGTTCAGTAGCGATCAGTTTGAACGAAACTTTCTTAGTCGTCAACAGCGGAAATCCTTGTGCCAGATCAAAACGCATCTGATGACCGAATTTTGATAATGTCCCGGTCTGTGTCCGGTCCTCTTTTTCGCGACCAGTCGCCAGTATCTCTTCACAAAGTTCATGATACACTTTATCAAATGAATTCATACGTCCACCTCTTTCATAATTTTGTACTATACTTTATAATACATTTAGATGAATCATAAATAAACGATAAATTTACACCTATAAGTTTGTCGTTATATTGGAGGCAGAACAAATGGAAGAAGTTATGGTTGTATCAGGTTTATTCTTATTACTCGCATACATGATCAGCATGATGATCACAGAATAGTTCAACGCTCTACTGAAAAATGTGTAGCCGTCAGATGGCTTCACATTTTTTTATTGACTAAAATTCCAAAATGACTTTTCGAACTTCTTCTGACAGTGACTTGAAATCCATATCGCTTGAACAGAGGACTTCTGAAGTGGGCCTTTAACACGACACACCGGGCACGTTGAACAATATCCATTAAATGATCATGATCATGACGAGTGGTATATCTGCTTAATACCTGCATTCCTGACTGCTGACTGACTGTCGTCTCAAACATCGGATCCACATATACTACATCTGCACTAGCGATGACTTCATCCGCTGCTGAACCGTAATGAAAATGAATACGTTTTGTTAAGTCAATATCATAATATTGTTGTATACCATGCTTAATGACGAAATAAATCAAAGGATGGATTTCATAAGCATGAAATTCTGCTTGTTTCATCAGCTGAACCATGAGCATGAGATCATTACCCATGCCCATCGTTGCATCGACAATCACAGCCTGCTCATTGAGTGAAACCGGCATGATGTCTATAAGCGGAGGCACTTCACGATACTTATTAAAACGTTTCAGCTTGAAGTTCATCGTATTCTCATGATAGACAATTTTGTCATCTGCTGAAAAATAGAGCACTGGAAGCTTTTGACCTATAACGATAACAGGAGAATCGTCGTTTTTAAAAAAATCCTTAATCGTCATTTTGCGTCGTTCGACTAGTTCTATCGACAGTTCAGACTCCAGCACCCTGAGTTCTGCTGCTGCCTTCTCCATCTTCAAAAAAATCACATCATCGGTCTTAACCGGTGATGTGATCCTCACTTTATTGACAGTGCTCATCGAAAGCGTCCTTGATATCCATACAGATTTCTTCAATCGGTCGTCCTTCAATATGCTCACGCGGCATAAAATATTTCAGTTCCTTACCTTTGAATAATGCCATTGACGGACTTGATGGCACTTGACCGATATATTGACGCATTAGCTCTGTTGCTTCTCTATCCTGTCCTGCAAAGACAGTGACAGCCGCATCTGGTTTATGGTCATTCTGCTGTGCTACAGTGACTGCAGCGGGTCGTGCAAGTCCCGCTGCACAGCCACATACTGAATTGACGACAACAAATGTCGTCGTATCATCGCTTAATGTGTTGAAGTAAGCAGCGACTTCTTCCTCTGTTTCAAGTGATTGAAACCCTTGATTCGTCAGTTCACTTCTCATCGGCATTGCCAGTTGTTTCATATATTCTTCATATGCATTCATTTCATTACTCCTTCTCTCTGTTCGCCATCTGCTTCCATACGGATCCGACCGCTTCCTCACCCTTGCTAATTCGTTCCGCCGCCATTCGTGACTGCAGTCTCACTTCAAACGCAGGATCATCCAGATGTTTTTCAAGATAAGGCAGACTTGATTCATCTCCCTCATCATAGATGAACATTGCAGCACGCCATCTTACCGTCGGATGTTTGTCATCCAGCGCCTCATGCATCAATGGCAGACTCTCTTTAAATCCAAGATCGCTGAGCGTGTCACCCGCCGTACGACGGATGGTCAAATTCTTGTCCGTCATAGCCTTGTGTAATAACGGCAGCACAGCTTCCCCGCCGATAAGTCCGAGGAATACAATCCCTAATCTGCGCAATTGTGGTTTGTCATCCTGCATGACGACTTCTAGAAACGGAATATCTGATGGATCCGGTTCAGGGAAATGATCCAGCATCCGGTATCTTTCCTGCCAGTCAGGTTCATTCAAATAATCTTCAACGGCTGTTCTTTTAAGTTCTTTCTCTTTAATGACATACTCTTTGTGTTGTGCTGCTTCAACTAATTGTCTCAGACGCTCTTCAGGAAACAAGGCGTCGATTTCCTCTATTACAGACTGAATGATTTCATCAACATTGCCGTAACGTATGCCAAAATGAACCCATTTTCTCAGGAAAACAACGTTGTCATCATCCAGCTGTGACTCAAGCATCGCATCAATGAAACGCAGATCAAGCTGTTTCCGCTTTTCACCTTCGACGTTTGTCACTTTCAGTTGGTATGGAATATCCTTAAATGTAAGCAGTTCGACTGTATGTTCCCCTGTATCCATCTGTAGTTCAGGGTCGACTGAAAGTTCTTCATCAAAGAGCTGTTTGATCTGCGGCAGCAGCTGCTCCCAATTTGCTTTTGGAGCCTTATCTACTGAAATGAAGTCCATCACATGAAAGACGGACTGAATGTCTTCAATAGCCAGCAGTTCATTGATGAAAGCAGGATTACTGCCGTCTACTGTTCGATATGTTCTGCTTTTATTATCGTCCCGCTGATAATCCAGAACAATTTTTAATGTATTGGGACTTGGTGTAGGTTCTATTTTTAATATTTTCATGTTGTAACTCCTTATTGAAGATTATTGCCCCACTGCTTAATCTGGAGGCCGACAGAGCATTTAGAAATACAATATGCATGAGCTGCCGTCTTACTTTCTTTGCGCAGCGTTTTCTTGATTAAACAGTGATGGCAGTAGTGATCTTCAAGTTGATTGATTTTTTTTACAGTCTCAGCTGTCGTTTTCACTTGACCACCTCACTCATGATTATAGCAGATAACATCTGGACTGTAATTGACCTTGCTTAAATTGAAAAGCTCCCCTATAATTGAAAAGTTGAATTATAAAAGGAGGGATCCATTTGTCCAATGAGTTAATCGCAGTACTCGCGTTTTTTGCAACATTCATCAGCTTGATTATCATGTATCGGTTCTTTGGAAAAAGTGGTTTATTTGTATGGGTAGCCATCGGTACTGTCATCGCAAACATTCAAGTGACTAAAACTATAGAAATATTCGGTATAACAGCCACACTCGGCAATATATTGTTTGCCTCAATTTATCTCGCGACAGACATTTTGAATGATATTTACGGAAGAAAGACAGCGAAACGAGCAGTATGGCTGGGATTCGTCTCTGTCATCGTCATGGTGCTGTTAATGTCTATCTCAGTGATGTTCAAACCTGCTGAATCGGATATTGCTCAACAAAGCATGGAAACATTATTTGCTGTCGTGCCAAGAATTGCGCTCGGTTCTATTATTGCCTATATTATCGGTCAGTATTTTGACGTCTATATTTTCAACTTCATCAAGAAGTATTTTTCAAGTGATAGAACATTTATTGTCCGTGCCTACGGGAGTACAGCTATCAGTTCGATTATAGATACAGCACTTTTTACATTGATTGCTTTTTATGGCTTGATGCCGAATGCTGTTCTGTTTGAAATATTTTTGACGACTTATCTCTTTAAATTAATCACTACCATCTGTAACGTACCATTTGGTTATATGGCCAAATCTATCGCGAAAGATGTCGACGATCATGGCTCAACTCTTCATTGATGCAGCCACAAAGCAGAATCCGTTCGAAAGTAGTATCGGTTTCGTGATTAAAGATGACACTCAAGTTCTCGAATTCGGTCGTTATTTGGGGGCTGTTGATAATCACGAAGCAGAATGGACAAGTTTGATTGAAGGGATTAAGCAGGCCCAGCTGCTACGTATTCAGACATTGATCATTAAAAGTGATGCGAAAGTGGTTGTCGATTCAGTCAATAAGTCATATACTAAAAATCCAAAATTCAAACCATATCTTGATCAGTTCAAACAACTGGAGCAGCACTTTGAGCTCATACTGATTGACTGGATTCCACGTGAGCAGAATAAGCACGCAGACCATATCGCACGCTACTATTTGAATCAATAAAACGAGGTACTATCATAGATAGTACCTCGTTTTATTCTACAGCTTACTGAGGAAGTTAGCTGCCACCTTTAATTCATACTGCTCACATATCGAACACATTTGATCGATGTCCATCGTATAGGGCATAGAAGCAATAATATGTGTAAGATCGAGCGGGACTTCTGTATGTATTGCTGCCAGCTGCTGACTAATCAGCAGATCTTCATAAAATGTATCGATTTTATTCTGCTGTCCTTTTGGCAGCTGTCCCTTATGCACAATAGTTTGTTCAACAGAACCATATGTCTGAATAAATTTAAGCGCGGTCTTCTCACCGATTCCCTTAACGCCGGGATAGCCGTCAGAGGTGTCTCCCATAAAGGCTTTGACATCAATCAGCTGCGGTGGTTCAATCCCATATTCTTCACGGAAGCGGTCAGCTGTATATTTATTATATTCTGTGAATCCTTTTTTGATGAGCCATATATCAATATGATCATCCAGCAGCTGCAGCAGGTCACGGTCCCCGCTGATTACGGTCACTTTGAACTGTCCGTTCAGCTGTTTCGCTATTGTACCGATGACATCATCAGCCTCATAATTTTTGACACCGATATTAAAGAAGCCGAGCTCTGCTGATAATCGTTGAACCATATCAAACTGTGGATTCAGTTCAACAGGAGGCGCAGGTCGATGTGCTTTGTACTGTGCTGCAATGTCATTCCTAAAAGTCGTCGCCCCCATGTCCCACGTGATGATGACATGATCTGCCTCGGTATCTTTAATGGCACTGGCAACATGTCTGATGAATCCTTGTACACCGTTAGTCGGAATGTCTTCTGAATTTCGCATAAAATGATGATTCATTGCAGTTGCAAAATAATGTCGGAACAACAATGCCATGCCATCAACAATTAATAAATTTTCCATAGTTTACCCTCTTTCAATGTCATCAGCATGATGGAATATCCATTCTGAATAGCTCCCTGGATATAACTTGACCGGATGGCCGAGTGATGTCAGTGCAGCAAACAGCGGTGATGCTGACAATCCAGAGCCGCAGTAGACGATGGCTGTGTGTCCTTGCACTGTTTTGTCCAGTTCTTCTAAGCCGTCTTCAGAATGAAGTACCTTCTTATAATGGATGTTCACTGCTCCAGGTATTCTCCCTGGAATACGATCAATCGGCTCTATTTCACCAAGATACCTCTGTTCTTCGCGCGCATCGATCAGTATGCCAGTCGCCTCTCTGACTTCCGCTCGAGACGCAATGAGTTCTGATCTGATAGATTCAGGCTCAATGTGCTCAAGCATCTCTATTGCTGAGAAATAGTCCTCTGCACTCAGACAACTTGTCTCTTTTGGCAGGGTCATCTGTTCATATCCTTCTCTGATGATAAGACAAGGTAAACCGACAAGTGTACAGAGAAAGAAAAACCGGGCCGCCATAAATCCTTCATGGTCATCATAACAGACCGCTGTTTTTCCCTCACTCTGTTCTGTAACAAAGCTATAAAACTGAGTCAGGTCAGGTAATGGATGCCTGCCTTCTTCCGGTCTATCTTTGTCATAGAGGAGTGGATAGCCAGAAACAAATACAGCATGTCTTATATGTGATTTGTTAAACAAATAAAGACTGTCCTCGACATTGTCCATCACATTTCTGCAGTCAAACAACTGGTGTTCCTTGCAGTCATAATGTTCACTATTTAGCCAGACTTCCATAGAATCACCCCTGTATCGCAGCACGAATTTGTGTCACAACGCGATCATCCAGCTGCTGTGATTGTCGTTTTGCGATATCTGCAAGAACTTGTTCATTATTGCCTGTCCAGACGACAGCTAGTTCCTGCTGTCTCTCTATTAAGTAATCAGTCATTGCCAGACGATACTCTGATAATTTACGCGATAATAGCTTAAGAGATGCCTCGTGAATTTGTTCATAGAGGTCATTCGCTGCCTCTTTCGTCCGGTAATTTCTTGAACTGGCTTTTATATTCATCACGCCGAGTCGGACATCGACGAAGGATTCATTGAGTTGAATCAGCTTCATCTCAGCTATATCACTAATCAAATGATGTTCCAGCAAGTTTTGTCTTATCATGCTTGAATGATTCATCACTGCCTGGTGAAATGCATGATTGAGTCGTGGGGAGATCATTGAGAGCTCTTCTTCCAGTTGGTTGGACAACTGATTCAAATATCCCGTAGTATCAGCTATCGTTCGTCTGTTGTAATAAGTTTTAATTAGATCATACAGCTGAATTTTAAAACGATCCATTAAATAAGTAAGCTGTTCCAAAAGCTCCTGCTTCACTTGATCAATACTCGTATGGATGACGTCAACTTGATAAGGCAGCTGCTGCTCAAGCTGTTTGTAGTAAGCTTTATCATTTGCTTCTTCTGCTTTTGCCTTTTCAAAATTGTCGACGATAAATGTCGCATGCGCTTGAAGCTTGCTGACACCGCGCTCAAACTGAACGATTTTCTGTGTCTTACTGTCGACTTGTGAAAAACGATCCACGGCCTGCTTGAATAGTGAGAACTGATGGTCGGATTGTTCTAAAGCCTGCCTGCTGGACAGCTGGAATAAAGTTGCCGGCACATTCAGCTGCACAAGTTCCGTCTTAAAATAATTGACGACTTGGTCGATTTCCTGTTCATTTCTGGCAAGGTCAATAGCATTGACGACATAGAACGTCTCACTATCCTCACTCAAAATCTGAAGTTCATTCAAATATGAAATAAATGCTTTATCACTTTCCGTAAAAACATGATTGAAATACGATACATAAATCAGCAGATCGCTATCAGCAATAATTTCTGTTGTCTCATTCGTATGACGCATGTTCGTTGAACCGATACCTGGAGAGTCAATGATGATCTTATCACGGAGAAACTCATTATCATACTGCAGATATATTCTGTCGACAAATGCCGAATGCGCATCAACAGCTGTAAATTTCACGACGTCGTCTTCATTGATGTCAATCACATCACCGGTCATCACATACTGTGAATACTGATTATAATTTTCTTTCAGTGCGTGAATAAATTTTTTGTATTGATGATCGAGAACCGGCTGTTCGTTGTCATATATTTTAAGCCAGCCTGCAATCGTCTCTTCATAAATCCCCACCGTACGACCGATTTTGTTGAGTTCACCAAGCAGCATATCAACTGTTTTGAACTTCATGGTATGCTGATGGCCATAGCTGATTTCTGTAATCGCTGCAGTTGTTGGATTAGGAGATGAGACAAGTTTCTTTTCTCCAAGCAGTGCATTGATCAATGAACTCTTGCCGGCACTGAACGCACCGAACACGACGATACGAGTGACATCATTATGAATACGGGAGAGCTGTTGCATCAGCCGGGTATATGTATCTTTGAAGTAATCAATCGATTCAAACTGCTTCAATACCTCTACCGAGTCATCTATTGCGATTTGATGAGACACTTTGTGCTGCAGTGTTTGTTGCTCTGCCGCCGGCTGACTATCCAGCGTTAGTTCTACTAAATGCCGGTCGATGAGCTGGTCAATGGATTCATCAGTATGAATATAATAATGACGGTAATTTTCAGTCGTCAATGAATCGATCAGATCAATATTCTTTTCGTATTGGTCAATCAGATGAAGTTCACCGCTATCATCAGATGAATGGATGCGTGTATCATCGAGCTGGCTGATGAAATCATCGATGACGGATCTATTACGACGGATGACATCCTGCTCAATGAATTTCTTCAGCTGGTCAGTATAATTCTGGACATAATCATTAGTCACAAGTGCTTGAGATTTCATCTGTCCTATTACAGCTTCTTCAGTGATTTGATACGTATAACCTTTGTATGTGTTGATCCAGTCACTGTTTTTTGTGTACTTAGCATAATTTTGATACAACGTTCGTATATGAAAGTTCACCTGTTTTTCAATGGACTCATTGAGCGTCGTTAACACGGCAGTCATTTTGTCATGTTTCAGCTGCTCTCTCTTTTTTTCTTTGCCGAATAATCCGCTCACCTTATAATCTGGTGCATAGGCTTCCAGCAGCCCACGAATCAGTTCTCTGATTTCGAAAGGAATGATATAGGCATTCTTTAAAATCTCTCTGATCTGTTCAACAATTGCTTGACGCGTCGAGTCGTCATCTTTAAATATGGCCTGCTCTGCACTTAACTGAGATTGTTCAATCATTCTCGCTTTGTAAGCGTCATATGCGTCTGCCTCAATATCAAATTGCTCCAGCAGATCTTGTTGCTGAGATTGCAGAAAACGCAGCTGCTCTGACGTAATATATGAAACAATACGTTCAAAGAACTCGGCTGCACTTCTATCCAATAGTGTCTGATTGTTCATGAGCTCCTGTTTCAGCCGGTCGAATTGATTCAGTGGATGTTCATATATTGAAGTCAAATAGAGCGCTTCCAGCTGAATGTTCCATAATTCAATATTGGAGCGAATGGCCGACTTAAACTGGTCCAGCGTCACTTCCTGTTCATCGTGCTTGTCGATTTGATTGACCACTAGAATCAACGGAACTCCGAGCGTATTCAATCGCTTCATTTCTTTGAAGTTTTTCTCTGATTCCACATGATTATATTCAACCGTGTAGATAATGAGATCACTCGTCAACAAATACTTCATCGTATTTTCTTCATGATTACTATATGTTGCATCGATTCCCGGTGTATCTTGTAACGTCAATCCATTGACGAGCTGCGGTGCACGATGTTTGATTTCGACAGATTCAATGCGCTGGTTTACGGTATTGATTTTCTTGACAGTATCGTAGTCACTGACAACCGCGTATTCATGGTTTTCGAGGTTAACAATAATTGCTTCTTCCTCACTGATGGTAATTTGCGCTGAGTTACTTGTCGTTGGAACAGGTGAACTCGGCAGAATATCTTCATCGAGTAATTTATTAATCAGTGACGATTTGCCAGAGGAGAAATGTCCGACAAAACTGATGATTTTTTTATCTTCATAGACTTTCTTAATGATTTCATTGATTTGAGCAACGAGCAGCGCGTTGCTTGATTTTTCCACTTCTTTTTTGAGCTTGTAGAGTAAATCAATTTTCTGTTTAACGTCCATGTCAATCCCCTAACTTTGTTGTTATCTTTTACCCCAGTACTGATAATAAGTACATTCAAGATACCCATTGAATAGTTTTCGTCGTTTCGTCGCTTTCTGTCCGATGAGCACTTCAAAGTCTTTGTAGCTGGTCATGATATACAATGACCATTTGTCATGGCGCTTGATAAGTTCCCCTAAATAGCGATACATCGCTTCTACTTCATGACGTTCTCCGATACGCTCACCATACGGCGGGTTCCCGACAATCACACCTTTTTCAGCAGCTAAAGTTAAATCATGCACATTCAACTGCTTAAAGTTGATAATATCTGCAAACCCTACTTCTGCTGCATTATTCTTGGCAATTTCAATCATTTTAGGATCAATGTCACTTGCCTGCACTGAAATTTCTTTATCGTAATCTGCTGCATTTTCAGCTTTGATCCGTTCTTCCTCGTACATCCCATCAGGAATGATATCCCATGATTCACTAGCGAAATCCCGATTGAAGCCCGGTGCAATATTCTGCGCGATCATCGCCGCCTCAATAGCAATCGTACCTGAGCCGCAGAACGGATCGATAAATGGCGTATCCCCTTTCCAGTTAGATAACAGCACTAAAGCTGCTGCAAGAGTTTCTTTCATCGGCGCTTCACCTTGTGCAAGACGATAGCCCCGTTTATGCAGGCCAGCTCCCGAAGTATCGATAGTCAGCAGCACTTCGTCTTTCAATATGGAAACTTCTACTTTATAGAGTGCGCCGTTCTCATCAAGCCAGCCTTGTTTGTGATAAGCTTTTTTCAGACGTTCGACAATCGCTTTTTTAACAATCGCCTGACAGTCCGGCACACTGTGCAGGACTGACTTCACACTTTTTCCTGACACCGGGAAGCTCCCGCTGTCAGAAATAATATCTTCCCACGGCAGTTTACGCGTTCCTTCAAACAACTGATCAAACGTTGTCGCCTTGAACCGTCCGACCACTATCTTCACGCGATCTGCACTTCTCAACCATAAATTAGACTGCACGATTGCTCTCGCATCACCTTGATATAACACACGGCCGTTCTCGGTCTCTGTGTCAAAGCCGAGTGCCTGAACTTCTTTTGCAGCCACTGATTCAATTCCCATCGGCGTTGTCGCTAATAATTGGTACATAATATTCTCCTTTATTATAAGTTTACATAATATTATTATCATAATTATAAAATCAAAAAAATAATTCTTTTACATCATATCATTTTTTGACCATTCTGATGACAAATAAAAAAGCTCTCCTTAACGGGAGAGCTACTAGAAAGATATCTCTGTAAGCCATGTTCTGTTCCTTAGTACTGCTAGCGAGTCTAGTCACTCTCGTACGCCGGTGATAATCATCTGTCTGTATGTAACCATACCTCTTCTATACGTTCATTTCCGCTAGAAAAGTGCTCCTACCAAATTTGGATTGCTCACTCGAGGGGTTTACCGCGTTCCACCTTTTTTATTTCTAAAAAAGCTACGTCACTGTGGCACTTTCAAACTACTTAAACCATATCCAAAGACTTAGGTCTGTTCGTTGCCGTCAAATTAATGCCCTGGCTTATGATTTCGCCAGGCACGATCACTACAGCCATCTCAGGTCTGTGTGAGCATGGACTTTCCTCTATATACAACGTATATAGCGATTATCCGAGATATCTTCACAATTGTTTCTTATTATAGCACAACATTTAAAAAAATACTATTTCCCGAAGACTGCTTTTTCAAGATTAGAAATTCTTTTCAGCAGATCATAGTTGTTCTGTTGACCCCCACTATCCTGTCTACCAGTAGCCACTCGTACTCTCAAATCTTCTACTTCTCGTTTTAATTTTTTGTTTTCGTCCATCACTTTGATCAACTGGTTGTTTAAATCTCCCATTTTTTGATAGTCTGCAATGATATCATCAAGAAAACTGTCGACATCTTCAGGTTTGAATCCACGAATCATCGTTCTTTCAAATTCTTTTTCGTAAATATCTTTAGCAGATAATTTCAATGTTAAATCATCCATAATTACACCTCATCCATTCTCCCATTGATTACTTAAATAATCGTTGATGAACACTGAAATATCATCAAGCGAAATGATATCCATAGTATAGTCATTTTCATCCGCAAAATCAACGACGGCTCTCACCGTATACTTTGGGCTGCCCTCTCTGTCATCATCATAAATAATCACAGCACCTTCCGTGTTATTCAAGATAAAATCTGTAGCAGCCTTAAACATATAGCCGCCTTGATACGGTTGTTCGAATACAGTTGAAACAAAGTCAGCACCACTCATGATTTTGTCATAGTATCGTTGATTGTCTTCATTCCATTTAGATGTATGGTCTAAAAACGGAGTGATAACCGCAAGTTTCAAACCGTAGTTCTTCTTTAAGCGGATCGCCGCTTCACCGGCCCACAGTTCCATCCCTAACTGACCGCTGATAATAACCCATTCTAGACCTTCTTCAGCATACTGCCTCAGTCTTTCTTGAAGAAATAATTTTAAATATTTGACTTCCGGCTGTGCATTGTTGTAGATATTGAGCTCAAAGGGCTTATAGCCCGTGACATAGAGCGTCTTCATCCAGCCGACTGCCTTTCGATATAGTGAAGATCATGCTGCACTGCTTTGAACTGATCAATAAATACTTTTTTACTCGTCTTCTCGAAGAAACAGGAGACGGACAACTCTCTTAAGTGAGATATCATTAAATCCAGCTTCAGAGGATTCATCAGCTTCATGTCAATGATATCGTCTTTATATTTTAGAACATCGTTAATATGTGCATCGATCCGTTCTGTGAACGGCTGAATATCAATAACAAAATTAAATGACTGCCCTTGTTTTGCTGATACAAATACTTCCTCTATCTCTTCTAGATCTTTAATTAAAAAAACAATACATTCATGTAACATTAGGCGTCACCTCTCTTAAGATATGGTAGAATCGACTATATGTCTATAATACTAGAAAATCGGGATGATATGGAATGGTAAACTATCCGAACGGAAAAAAACATACAACTAAAGACTTAGTTACAACACGTCAGAAAAATAGTAAGATTGAATATGGTAAACGCGGTATGTCGTTTGAAGAAGCGATAGATAAAACGAATCAATATTATATCACTCACCAAATCGCAGTCATCCATAAGAAGCCGACACCTGTACAGATTGTTAAAGTCGATTACCCGATGCGCAGCAAAGCAGTGATAAAGGAAGCTTACTTTAAAACGCCTTCCACTACTGACTATAATGGCATCTATAGCGGTCACCATATTGATTTTGAAGCAAAGGAAACACATAATAAGACAAGTTTTCCACTTCAGAATCTGCATCCGCATCAAATTGACCATATGAATCAAGTGGCTGCTCAAGGAGGCATTTGTTTCCTACTGATTCATTTTTCTCATTGGGATGATGTCTATCTACTCCCTTTCAATCAGCTGATGGTGTACTGGGACCGTTATATGAAAGGCGGTAGAAAATCAATTACTTTAACTGAAATTAAGAACGATGGTATATTGATACCGTATGAGTATCTACCTAGGCTCGATTATTTGGCAGCCTTGAACTTGAAACGTGAGAGTGAGGATTAATTAATGGCAACTAACAAAAAGAAGAAAAGAAATACAAAGAAGCTGATCCTTCAAATCATAGGAGGATTAGTCATAGCAGCTGCCCTCATGTTGATGCTTGGGCTCGGCATGTTCATCTATTATGCGTGGAAAGCCCCTTCCTTCAACGAAAGCAGTTTAAGAGACCAGCTGCCTACTAAAATCTATGATAAAAATGATAACTTGGCGACTGTGCTCTATATGGGCCAGAAACGCGAAAGTGTCAAGTTCGCAGATATCCCTGATGAGATGCGCGACGCTGTTCTGGCGACTGAAGATAATCGTTTCTACGAACACGGTGCACTTGATTTCAAACGTCTGACAGGTGCTGTATTTAAAAACGTCACTAAAGGATTCGGCTCCCAAGGGGCTTCTACTCTGACGCAACAAGTGGTTAAACGGTCATTTCTGACGGATAAGAAGTCCATCGAACGTAAAGCACAGGAAGCATACTTATCCTATCGCTTAGAGCAGGAATACAGCAAGAATGATATTTTTGAAATGTACATGAACAAAATTTATTATTCTGACGGAATTTATGGTGTCAAAACAGCAGCTCAGTATTATTTCAACAAAGATCTGAGTGATTTGACTCTTGCAGAATCAGCCTATTTAGCTGGTCTTCCTCAGATTCCTAACAGCTATAATATTTACGATCATCCAGAAGCTGCTGAAAAAAGAAAAGACACGGTTCTCTATTTGATGAACCGTCATAACCGCATTACAAAAGAAGAAATGGAAAAAGCACAAAGTGAAGATTTGTCTGCTAATTTAGTAGAACGAACGACGGCTGATCGCCAAAATATTGAGCAGAACGACCCTCAGTATGCATCTTACGTCAATATCATCAAAGAAGAAATTAAGAACAATAAAGAATTCAAAGGTGAGTCAATCAATGACATATTAACGAGCGGACTGGATATCTATACCAATATGGATATGAATGCACAGCAGACGCTGCAGAATAACGTTGATAATTTGACTGCCTACAAAAATAAATACAATCAAACAGGTGTCACTATTCTAGATACAAAAACCGGTGGTCTTGCCGCAATTTCCGGCGGACGTAATTATCAGGATGTGGTTGACCGCAATCAGGCAACCGATCCTCACGCAGTCGGTTCAACCATCAAACCGATATTAAGCTACGGTCCTATCATTGAAAAAGAACAATGGCCGACTGACCATAAAATCGAAGATGAGAGTGAATACGATATTAACGGCAATACGTTCAAAAACTACGATACACAGAATCATGGTATTGTGACGATGCGTGATGCACTGAGAAAAAGTTATAATATCCCGGCCTTAAAAGCATTTGAAGTAGCTAAAAACGAAGCTGGCAGTGACGCGCCTTATAACTTTGCGAAAGATCTCGGTCTTAAGTACCCTTCTAAAACACTGGGCCCTGCTGAAGCACTGGGCGGCGGTGCATCAGAATTTTCAACGAAACAAATGGCGGCTGCCTTCTCTGCTTTTGGCAACGGTGGGCAGTACAATGAAGCTCATGCGATCAGAAAAATTGTGACACAGGATGATGAAACAATTAAATTTTCACATCGGTCTGAAAAAGTAATGGAAGATTATACCGCATACATGATCACTGATATGCTGAAAGATGTTTTTGAGCCTTATGGCACTGCTTATGGAACTGGCATTCCAGGACTCAATATGGCTGCTAAAACAGGTACTTCAACTTATGCCGATGAAACTTATAAAGAATATAATCTGCCGACAGATGCTGCAAAAGATGTCTGGATTACGGGCTATACCCCACAATATACAATGTCCGTCTGGATGGGCTTCACTAAGCTCGCTGAGAACGGGGAAAATTCATTTATCGGCCATAATGAACAAGTACTACCGCAAATTCTATACAAAAATGTCATGACTGCTATCAGCCCGATTGACGGCACAGATTTCGAGAAACCTGCTTCCGTGACAGATGTAGGTTCAGAATTAAAAGTAACAGGAACAAATCCTGCTAACACTATTACAACTGATACAGATAAATCATCAACTGAATATCCGACACCAACGACAGAAGCTGCACGATCAACCAATGAACGTGCAGCCTCTTCTGCAAATGAGCCAGTGACGACAGAGAAAGCAACAACGGAACAGCCGACGACGGAAAAAGCAACCACAGAGAAAGCAACCACAGAGAAACCGACGACCGAGAAAGCAACGACGGAGAAGCCGACGACCGAACACCCGACGACCGAAAAAGCAACGACAGAGAAACCAACGACAGAGACAGCTTCAAGCGAGTTGACTCCTAGTGAACAAGCAGCAAAAGATTTAAAAGCGGCGAGCGATAAAGCAGCAGCTGAACTCAAGGCAGCCAATGAAAAAGCAGCGGCAGAGCTGAAGGCCGCAGCTGAAAAAGCGGCTAATGGACAGTAGCTGAAAACAAAGAAAGCACATCGAATCGATGTGCTTTCTTTTATTTGTTTCTATTTTTTCTTATTTCCATGACTGCCTTGAGTTTTTTCAGTTCTTGTCGCATCGTCTTCATCTGCTGATATCTCATAAAATGAAACTTATCCTGGGAGAAATAATCAACCCGTTCCACGACATTCAACGGTTTATATTCAAGCGCTTCAAGCTCGGACAGCTCCACTCTGTCACGGTCGTTGATTTCAAACATCATGTCAAGCAGTGCTGAACGGTAGTCTGATATCAGCTGTAGACCTTCATCATGATGAAGCTGCTTGATTTCCGCTAACTCGTCCAACCTATTTTCCTTAGCTGAAAACCATGCTTCACTCTGCATCAGTAATCACCTTCTTCCGCTTACGCCCTTCGCGGCAGTCTTCAAGTAATGGACATTCGAGACACTTTGGCTGCCGTGCCGTGCAATGATAACGACCGAAGAAAATCAGCTGGTGATGTGTCTTATTCCATCGTTCGCGAGGAATCTTGCTGCACAACGTCTCTTCAACTTCAGTCACATTATCTTTCCACTTACAAATACCAAGTCGTTTAGAAACACGTTCAACGTGAGTGTCGACAGCTAATGCTGGCGTTCCGAATGCAACAGAGACAACGACATTCGCAGTCTTTCTCCCTACTCCCGGTAGTTTGACGAGTTCACTATGCGCTCTTGGAATTTCGCCGTCATAATGATCGATCAGCATCCGGCATAATGCCTGAATGTTCTTTGCTTTGTTGCGGTATAGTCCGATTGAGCGGATATCATCCATCAACTCTTCAACCGGTACAGCCAGATAATCTTCCGGCGTCTTATATTTCTGAAATAACGTTCGGGTCACTCGATTGACCGCTGCATCTGTACACTGCGCTGACATCAATACAGCAATCGTCAGTTCAAACGGATTGTCATGAATGAGTTCACATTCTGCGTCAGGGAACATATCATCAATGACATCCAGCATTTCCATGACCTTCTTCTTACTTATCATATGGATTTTCTCCATTCACCCAGTCGAAAACCGGAAAGTTTTCCACTGTTTTTGTAAATTGTTTTGTCTGCTGATAATCTTTTCTGACAGTTCTAGAGTCATCCACTGTTTTGACATTTCGTTTTTTCCAGTTCAGTAAAATTCGGTCAATATATTTGAAACTGATCTTATCATGAACAACTGCTTCGTCCATTGCTGCATGAATCAATTCTACTGAGTGGTGATCCGTATCTATCCAGTGGGTCAATGTCTGCATTTCAATCGGTGTCAACGGCCGGCCGAACTGCACTTCAAAACGTTCAAATAACTGCGTGAAATTCATCTGCTTCTCTATTGAGTCGTTATTAGACATCTTGTCCGCTAATTCTGATAGTTGTTCGTCCAGTGGTGTCAGCGAAAAATGCTCACTGTACTGCTGGTCTGAATGACCGACTGTAACTGTCAAAATATCCTTTTGAATCAACCCTTGTATCAGGGCTGCAACCTGATTTTCATCAAGTGATGTCTCTTGTGCGATAGCTTCAAATGAAGGCATCTCACTTGTCTCACTGCTGATCAGCACCAGCTTGAGCAGTATCACAAGTTCTGTTTCATTGATATTCAACTTTGTATAGTCTTTAATGAGACTCTTTGGTACTGCCAGCTGCTGATTAATAAATTGGAGCATAGTCTTCACCTACAAGAAAGAGGTCGAGACTTACGTCTCAGCCTCTTTGAATTATTATGGATACAATCTGTTCAGTAATCTTGGGAACGGGCTGGTCTCTCTGACATGTTCTACTCCGGACAGCCAGGCAACCGTACGTTCTAGACCAAGGCCGAAGCCTGAATGCGGCACGCTGCCGTATTTACGAAGATCCGTATAATACGTATAAGCAGCCGGATCAAGTCCATGCTCATTTATACGTGCCTCAAGGAGCTCCAGATCATTAATACGTTCAGAGCCTCCGATGATCTCACCGTAACCTTCCGGTGCAATCAAATCAGCACACTTCACTGTGCCTTCTTCCTCAGGGTTCGGCTGCATGTAGAACGGCTTGATTTTCGTCGGGTAGTTGACGATAAAGACCGGCAGATCAAAATGATTGGCGATAGCTGTTTCGTGTGGTGCACCGAAGTCGTCTCCCCATTCAATATCATCAAAATTCCATTCTTTCAGCAGCTTGATAGCTTCTGTGTAGGTGATTCTTGGGAATGGCGCCGTCACTTTTGAAAGTTTTTCAGTATCGCGACCAAGAATTTTAAGATCGAGCTCACAATTTTTAAGGACGGACTGCACAACAAAGCTGACATAGTTTTCTTGTACTACCAGGCTCTCTTCATGGTCACAAAATGCCATCTCAGGCTCAATCATCCAGAATTCAATTAAATGACGTCTCGTTTTAGATTTCTCAGCACGGAATGTCGGACCGAATGAGAAGACTTTACCATGAGCCATCGCTGCCGCTTCCATATATAACTGTCCGCTTTGTGATAGAAAGGCATCTTCCTCGAAGTATTTCGTATGGAACAGTTCACTTGTTCCTTCAGGTGCACTGCCTGTTAAAATCGGTGGATCGATTTTAGTGAAACCTTCACGATTGAAGAATTCATAAGTCGCACGAATCACTTCATTTCTGATTTTCATAACCGCATGCTGGCGTTTAGAACGCAGCCATAAGTGACGGTGATCGAGCAGGAATTCTGGACCATGTGCTTTCGGTGTGATAGGATAATCGACTGCCTCATGAATCACTTCAAGGTCAGTGACTTCCATCTCATAACCAAAATCAGAACGGTCGTCTTCTTTAATGACACCTGTAATATACAAAGAGGTCTCCTGCGTGATACCTTTTGCAGTTTTGAATAGTTCTTCACCGATATTTTCCTTGACGACGACAGCCTGCATAAATCCTGTTCCGTCTCTTAACTGCAGGAATGCAATTTTGCCGCTCGAGCGTTTGTTCAAAATCCATGCACCGATAGTAACTGTATCACCGACATGACTGCCGGCTTGATGAATCGTTATTTTCATGAGTTGTTCTCCATTCTTTTCTCTACAAATTGTTTCGTTCTTTTGATGGCTTCCAGCATTGAATCTAAATCTGTCGCATAGGACAGACGAATATTGTCAGGTGAACCGAAGCTTGAACCTGGAACGACCGCTACAAGGGCCTGTTCGAGCAGCTGTTCAACAAATTCATCTGCTGACTGATAGCCACATAATCGAACGGTCTCTTTGACGTTCGGATACAAGTAGAATGCACCTTTAGGTTTAATACATCGAATTCCTGGTATTTCCATCAGTTTCGGATAGATAGTCTCCAGTCGCTCTTTAAAGATACTGTTCATCTCATTGATGAATGTCTCGTCACCATTATATGCCTCTACCGCAGCCCACTGAGAAGGTGTCGTCGGATTACTGGTCGAATGGCTTGCAAGATCTGTCATCGCTTTGATCAATGCAGCATCTCCTGCCGCATATCCAATACGCCAGCCGGTCATCGAATGACTTTTTGACACACCGTTGATGACGACCGTGAGCCGCTTGATATCATCGTTTAAACTTGCAATGCTCACATGGCTGCCATCATAGATCAATGTTTCATAGATCTCATCTGATACAACGATGATGTTGTTCTTCACTGCAAACTCAGCGACAGCTTCAAGTTCTTTCCGGTCATAGACGACACCGGATGGGTTATTTGGAGTATTCACAATCACCGCCTTTGTCCGCGGCGTCACTATTGATTCAAGCATCTCTTTCGTTACTTTGTAATCTGTCGTTTCATCAGTAAACACGTAGACGGGTTTACCGCCGGCAAGAATGACCTGTTCAGGATAACTCACCCAATACGGGATAGGAATAATGACTTCATCACCTTCATTCAAGATAGACTGAAACAAGTTATAAAGGGCATGCTTAGCACCCGATGCTACCATGATTTCATTTAACTCATAGTCAAGATGATTTTTTGCCAGTTTCTGCTGGATGGCTTTCTTTAATACCGGTAATCCCCCCGCCGGCGTATATTTTGTCTGACCATCCTGAACGGCCTTAAATGCAGCATCGATAATATGATCCGGGGTATTAAAGTCCGGCTCTCCTGCAGCAAGACCGATGACAGGTTCACCATTAGCCTTCAGTTCATTAGCTTTGGCTGTAATGGCTAATGTCGATGACGGTGTTAATTGTTTGACTCTGTTAGATAGTTCCATGGGTCAGCTCCTTAACCATATGATAGTTTTATTTTACCAAAGTTAGCGCTATTCTTTAAATCATTTATTTACAGCAGGCTTATTTTTCTCAATCCAGCAGATGAACTCTGAAAGATTGCCTCGTTCAATTTGATATTGTTTCAGCACACTGTCAAACACTTTGTGATAATGTGCTTCAACTATTCTCCGGTCCATACAGATGATGATGCCGTCATCATCTTCATGACGGATCAACCGCCCGGCTGCTTGTCTCACCTTTGTCGCCGCATAGGGCAGCTGATAATTGTCAAAACTGTCTGCTGTTTCATCCTGCATGAGCATGACACGCTTATCATTCGGATGGATGAACGGCAGACTGACAATCATGACGCATTTAAATTCTGTGGACTGATAGTCAAGTCCTTCATAAAATGACTGTGTCCCTAGTAGTACACCACTATCCAGCTGGTTGAACTGAGTCAGCAGTTTATGCGGGTTTGACTGCGGTGTCTGCACCAGCATGACATGACTTGTCACTGACTCCAAGTACTGTTCAACTTCCTGAATCAGCTGATAGTTATTGAACAGGACAAGCATCTTTTTATGGCCTGTTGCCAAATAAGAAGTAATGTAGAGGACGACCTGCTGAATAAATGCATCAGTTGATCGAAAATTAAATAGCGGCACATCATCAGGAATAAAAAACGTTACTTTTTGATTCCGATGCGCTGGATTAAAAGCGATGATATCTTTGTCGTGCTGACCGAACAGCGGATTTAAATGCTTGACGGATTGATCCAGCAGCAGCGACCCTGACAATAATGTCAAGGAATGAAAATGCTGGATCAACTGCTGATTGAAGATGTCATCAATTTTACGATCTTTCACATAGATGCATAAAGTAGCTTTATTTGCATTAGTCGTTGAATAAAAAACCAGGTTCTGCTTGTCTACAGCGCTTTTCATCTGCTGAAAGATTTGATAGACATACCTCGACTGTTTTTTGACCAGGCGGCTGAACGGGAGATGTTCGATCGTCTCATTAAATGACTTCAGACACTCCACCAGTTGACTCAGCAGCTGACTAGTTTCTGACAGACGCTGAAAATGATGTGGTTCCGCCTGCTTGCTTAAATCATCAAAAAACTGATCATTCAATTGTTCAATCTCCATGAGCTGATCTTTCAGTTCAATATAAGACGTCCCTATCGAATCAATCGTCATCTTATCATATGACATCGTGTTATATTCAGTGAACAATAGTCCGTCTTCTTTTGACAGCTGTGACAAGTTGTATTTGACAATCTGATAACTCCATTCCGTATACGTATGATTGATAGCTACTTCCTGCAATTGATGCCCTTCATCAATGACCAGATGATTAAAATATTTAGGAAACCCTGCATGTCCGGAATGAAGTAGATGTGAATGGTTGGTAATGCCGAGCATCGGTACATTGATGGTTTTGACATCTTGATATAAATAAGTGTCCTGTCTAGCTTTATATAAATTTCTCATTAAATCAAAGTAGATTTTTCTTCCACCATTCAAGTTGATGCGTTCGATATCACCGTCACTGCCCTCCAATAAAAACACCAGGAGCTGCATTTTAAGAAGCAGAATATCATGATTTTCTTTTTTATCTTCAACAATAAATTTGACGAATTCAACCGAAATATAATTGCGTTTACTTTTCAGCAGTACGAGTGGTAGTTCACTCTGCAGCGTCTGTTCAATCTTCAAGGCATCAGCATGAATCAATTGCTGCTGCAGTGCTTTTGTAGCAGTCGACAGCAGTATGTTTTCCTCATGTGTAAGAACGTAGTAAACAGCGGCTGTTAAATAAGCAAGCGTCTTGCCGCTGCCGACTTCCGCTTCAATCAATTTTACTTTGTTATTCACCATATTGTCATAGATCAACTCAGTCAAATAGAGCTGTTCCTTCCGGTCGTTCAAACCGTTATCTTTAATGATCTTCCGGTAAAACTGAGCCAGTGTCATGTCCAGTGTAGAATGGACGTAATTTCTAGATGAAGCGACATATTTCAACCCTGAAGCTTCAGGCAGAACATCCTGACCTCGATGATTTTCAATGATCGGAAAGAGCAGATGATCGATATCATTTTTCAGTTTCTTTGATAGATGATAGAGCTGAATAAGGGTCTTCTTTGGAAGTGAAGCCGCTTTGCCGAGACACTTGATCAACAATTCAGCAGTTGCCTGAGCATCAGCTATCGCGGAATGTGCATCATCGAGCGTGACATCGAGCGCCGCTGCTATTACACCCAGCTGATAACTCGACTGGTCTGGATAAAATATTTTGAAGAGATCTACCGTATCAATCGTATATTTAGGATCAAAATGCATCTCATATTTATTGAACAGCTGCATCAGAAAATTTAAATCAAAGTTAATATTATGTGCTACAAACACTCTATTTTGCAGCAGCTCCAAAATGCGCGGGGCAATCTGATCAAATGACGGGGCATCTCTCACCATGTCATTGTTGATGCCTGTCAGTGATTCGATAAATGGTGAAATCGTTTCATCTGTATAGATATAGCTGTCAAACTTCTGGATGATTTGATGATTGTCCACAATGACAATGCCAATCTGAATAATTTCATCTACTGCTGCATTATTACCAGTCGTTTCAATATCTACTACTGCAAGCTGCATGTTAATCCACCTGCATTTCTATATCAGCGCTGATAAATTGATGTCTATGACCAGTATCATCGACAACAATGAGTCGCCCGTCATCCATTATATCAATCGCTTCACCCATTATCTGCTTATTCCCTTCAGTGTATCGGAGCACCCTGCCCCAAATATTCGAATAGCTTTTATACTGGTCTTTAATTTCATTAAAGTCATGAGTGAGAAATAATTGATAGTAATGTGCAAGCCGTCTACATAAAGACTCGAAAAACTGATAGCGATTGACTGCTGCGCCACTCTCGAGTGCAATACTTGTCGCCCTGTCTGTTAAATCATCCTGAAAATCACTCGCCTCGTGATTAAGGTTGATGCCTATGCCGCAGATAATATGCTTCACACTTGTTGAATCACCATTGATCTCTGTTAAAAACCCACATACTTTTCGATCATGAATATAAATATCATTCGGCCATTTGACCTCTGCTTTTACCCCGTATTCACTGCGGATTGTCTCTGCAATAGCAAGAGATATAAACAAATTGAAGGTCGTGACCTTCTGAAATGAGATCTGTGGATGGAACACGACGCTCATCCATAGTCCTTTCTTTCCTTGAGAATCCCAGACGCGATTGAATCTGCCGCGGCCTTCTGTCTGTATTTCACTGATGACAATGAACGGCTCATCAGTTTCAAGCAATTTTTCCTGTGCAATTTTCTGTGTGGAAGTCACTTCTTGATAAACATGAATAGCGTTAAAATCAGTCGATGTCCTGATCATCAGTTTCATCAGATTATTGTCCCAGACGTCAGGGAAAGAGACGAGCTTATACCCTTTGTTCTGAACAGATCCAATGACAAATCCTTCCTGTTTTAAACTCTCGATAGTTTTCCATACAGCAGTCCTGCTGATATTCAGTTGTTCGGCTGCCTTCTGACCAGACACATAGTTGTCTTTATGGTCATAGAGATAGGACAGAATCTTATATTTATATTTTGACATGGTTATCTACCCACTTTAGTATATCTTTCTGACAATTCGGCAGTCTGCCGAGCACTATCAGTTCTTCTATTTCAAGAAGTATTTCTTTCAGCCAGCTTCCGCCTCTTCTATTGAGATGTGTCATCAAGTCATGGCCATCAATCATCATATCTGACCGTTCCTTGATGGGGAGTTGAACTAAAATAGCATTCACATCATCAACAGTCACGTTTACTTGTTCACCTAGTGCAGCAAGCATGTTCAAACAGTCTCCCGTCAATGTGCCGTAATGGTAGACCGTAAGCGGCAGTGGATGATTCTCCGACAGTTCTGTATAAATAGCACGCGCTGCTTTTATTCGCTTCACTTCATGATTCGATAACTTCAGCTGCGATATATCATGACAAGCAATCATGTCCTTGTATAGGCAATAGCCCATATAGGATTCAAAAGTCACTGCACGAACCGGCTTGTACAGCTGTTTCATCTGACTGAAGACTGGTATGGACTGGTATAAATATGTATGTTCCATCGTTGTCATCGCTGAAGCAGGATTTAATCCTGCTAACAGCTTCTTGACTTCCACGATGATACGTTCAATGGACACGTGACGCATCAGCGCACTGTGCGTCACCATTGCTTGTTTCGTTTGTGGTTCAATGGCAAAGTCTAAAGCACTTTGAAAGCGGCAGGCTCTAAGCATACGAAGAGCATCCTCAGAAAAGCGGTCATAAGCATTTCCCACTGCACGAATATATTTATTTTGAAGATCCTGTTGACCGCCGACATAATCAACCACTTGAAACTGCCTGTCAAGAGCCATCGCATTGATGGTGAAATCCCGTCTCAACAGATCATCCTTAAGTTCAGTCACAAAAAACACGTTGTCCGGCCGCCTGTAATCATCATAACTACCTTCCACTCTAAAGGTCGTCACTTCGTAAGAGTCACCTTCGTAAAGCACCATCATCGTGCCATGCTCCTTGCCTACTGGTATAGTGCGGCTGAAAATATGTTCAACCTCTTCCGGAGTGGCGCTCGTTGCTATATCCACATCATTGATGGGTATATTGAGCAGGTGATTTCTGACTGCACCACCGACAATGAAAGCACGGTGGCCATGTCTTTCCAGCTGTTCGATCAGCGGCACTGCTGTCTGCAATTTAGCGAGATTGTCCATTGATTAACTCCTGGTATAGCTGCTCATACTGATTGGTAATATGGTCAGAGGCAAATCGTTCATTGATATCAACCAGCATCTCTTCCTGTAATTTTCTGTAATACACATCATCTGTCAGTAATTTAACCGCATAACGGCTCGCTGCCTCTGTGTCTCCGACGTCTACAAGTAAACCTGTCTTGTCATGCTGGATGACTTCGCCGATGCCGCCAGCTCGTGTGCCGATACAAACGACACCACAGTACATGGCTTCAAGAAGAACAAGACCGAAGCTTTCCTTTTCTGACATCAGCAGGAATAAGTCAGACAATTGGTAGAACGGCGCTACCTGTTCCTGTTTTCCGATGAACAGCACATCATCCGCTATACCCAGTCGTTTCGCAAGCTGGCGCATTTTTGACAGTTCCGGACCGTCCCCGATCAGCAACAACTTCACTTTGAGTTGACTTCGTACTTTTTTGAAGGTTTGGATAATATCCTGAATTCGTTTCACTTTACGGAAGTTCGAGACATGTGTGATGACTTTATAATCATCAGGAATCGCATAATTTCGTTTTAATTCGGCATTCGTGTTCACTGTAAAATCTTTTTCGTTGATGAAGTTGTACACAGTGACAATATTTTTGTCAGGATTGATGACTTGCATTGTTTCCTCAATCAATGCATGACTGACACTCGTCACGACATCACTTTCTTCAATACCGAACTTAATGGCTTCACGCAGAGTGGAATCATATCCAAGAACTGTGATATCCGTCCCGTGCAGTGTGGTGACGATTTTGACATCTTTTCTGGCAATTTGACGCGCCAGTATACCACAGATGGCATGAGGGACTGCATAGTGCATATGGAGCACATCAAGATCATAGGCATTGATGACTTCAGCGATTTTTGTTGCCAGTGTGATGTCATACGGCGGATATTGAAAGACGGCATATTGGTTGACATCTACTTGGTGCAGCGTAATATTAGGCCGCTGAAACTGGATTCTAAAAGGAGTATTCGATGTAATAAAATGAACATCGTGGCCTCGTTCAGCCATCTTTAATCCCAGTTCTGTTGCAATGATGCCTGATCCACCCATCGTTGGATAACATGTAATTCCTATCTTCATACTATTCACCTAAACTTTCGTAGTAACTAATAATCGCACTGGCGCTGCCTTCATTCGTTGCTAACGGAACATCATAGACATCTGACAATCGCAACAGTGCAGAGACATCAGGTTCATGCGGCTGTGCAGTGAGGGGATCTCTGAAGAAAAATATCGCATCAATGTCCTGATTAGCGACAAGTGCTCCAATCTCCTGGTCTCCTCCGAGCGGACCTGATTTAAAACGATGGACATTCAATCCTGTCTGGTCAGAGACACGCTGACCAGTCGTTCCGGTCGCAAATAACTCATGTTTTTTAAATTCATCCAGATGCTGCAGTATAAAATTGACGAGCGCCTCTTTTTTCTGGTCGTGTGCAATAATCGCAAATTTCATTCTGTTCTCCTTTCAAAACGGTTTTTGTCCCTTGTATTGACTTTATCCATTGTGCGTTGAAAGTAATCCGTCAAATCAATGTCCATGGAGTTAGCCAGGCAAATCAGAACAAATAAATTATCGGCGAGTTCCATGCCAATGTCTTTTTCCTGTTCAGATAGTTTCTTTTGTTTGGGTCCATAGACATGGTTGATTTCGCGAGCTAATTCACCGACTTCTTCTGTTAACCGTACCATGTTTTCCATCGGAGAAAAATAACCTGCTTTAAACTGATTGATATACTGATCGACTTCATGCTGCATGTCTGCTAAACTTTTCATACATCCTCCTATTGCCTATCTATACCGTTCACGTTTATTATTAAATGGTAAAGGGGGTATCTATTTGCGTTTTACTATTAAGCCGTTGAACATTTTGATGATACTACTTGGAAGTTTTATCTTTAGTTTCGGCATTGTCAACTTTAATATGGCACACCATTTAACTGAAGGTGGCTTCACTGGTATCGCTCTTATATTATATCATTTATTTGACTGGAGTCCTGCTGTACTGAATCTAATTTTCAATATTCCGTTGTTCTTTGTCGGTTATCGTCTGCTCGGTAAGACGTCATTCATCTACACGCTGATCGGCACTCTGAGTGTATCAGTCTTCCTCTATTTGTGCGGACAGTTTCCTGCTCATATCAATCTTAAGGATGACTTGATGCTCGTTGCATTATGCGGCGGTGTGCTGATTGGTATCGGCCTCGGAATTATTTTCCGCTTTGGAGGGACAACTGGCGGCGTAGACATTGTTGCACGTCTCATGAAGAAATATTTTGATGTTGCTATGGGCAAAACGATGTTCATCTTTGATTGTTTTGTCATCCTTCTGACGTTACTGACAATCGGTGATTACAAACTGACGTTATATACACTTGTCTGTGTCTTCGTCGGTGCCAGAGTCATCGATGCGATACAAGATGCCGGCTATTCAGCTCGAGGTGCGTTAATCATTTCTGAACATTATGAACAGCTCGGAGACGAAATCAATAAGCAGCTGGAACGAGGGGTCACTCAAATTTCAGCGCAGGGACATTATTCTAAAGCAAACCGTCCGATGTTATACTGTGTAGTGCCTAAAAATGAAATCACTCGACTGAAACAACTGGTTCATGTGATTGATCCCCATGCTTTTGTCTCACTGCTTGAAGTCCACGACGTCCTTGGTGAAGGATTCACGCTGGATGAGAACAAACAGTTACTCGAACAAAACTAAAAAAGAACTCAACGTAATCGTTGAGTTCTTTTTTAGTTATTAGTCGCTGCTTCTTGCCAGCATAAACATTCTGACAAACTCTGCAACAGCAATAGCAGTTGCTGCCACATAAGTCATCGCAGCGGCAGATAAGACTGACTTCGCATGACGATATTCCTGTGCATCGACCATTTGAAGCTGTTGAATTTGATTCATCGCACGTTTACTTGCATCGAATTCAACCGGTAACGTTACGATAGAGAACAATACTGCAAATGCCATCAATGCGACACCCGCCCAGATTGCCATTGAACCGATACCACCACCAGTGCTTGAAATACTTGTTAATACCGCACCGATCATAATCAGTAAATAACTGAAAGATGTTCCTAAGTTAGCAAGCGGCAATAAGCTTGTTCTGAATTTCAAGAAACCATAGCCCGTAGCGTGCTGAATGGCATGCCCTACTTCGTGAGCAGCAATAGCAGTGCCTGCCACACTTGGTTGTCTGAAGTTAGATGGACTTAAGACGACACGTTTGCTTCTTGGATCATAATGGTCAGACAAAAAGCCTTGACCTTCAATAACTTCTACATCGTGAATCCCATTAGCAGCAAGTATTTCTTCTGCCACCTGCTTACCTGATTTACCTGAAGTTGATCTTACCTTAGAGTACTTATTATAGGTGGATTTTACTCGAGCCTGAAAATACATAGGTACTAACATAATCAATACAAAATATATAATATAACCCATTCATACACTCTCCTTTAATGTTATTTTATAAAGATGGTCAGATTAAGTCAAATGATATTATCTGATTAATTTTCTCCATAGTATCACTATCGGAATCACCGACAGCCAGAATGCAAAGTAACCGATATGACGAATATATTGTTCCAGCATGCTGTAAACTGGATACTGCATATAGACATAATCTATGACATCATTATGAAAGACCCAGATGATTGTTGCAAGTATATGCCACTTCTTAATTTTGAAAAATGGCAGAAATATGAACGCTTCTATTGCCATGATGCTATGGGACACACACAGCATCAATCCCATACTAGTCACCTCGCCAAGTTCAATAAAAGTAAATAGATTCATAACCACAGCCCAGACCCCATATTTAATGAGTGTCACAAAGGCAAGTGATTCCATAAGACCTGAATGTCTACCTAATACGATCAGTGTCAGTGCAATCACTAGAAATAAAGAAGCAGTCGGGCTGTCAGGTACAAACGGCATGAAATACCATTCTGTCCGTGACAGCTGTCCGCCGTACCAGTAATAGCCGTATAAAGTTCCAAGAAGGTTGCAAATCATTAAAAATATGAGGAAATATTTGTTCATCAACCAAAAGTAATACTGCTGTTTCATGTGGCCTCCCTATAAAAAAAGAGCCATCTTATCAGATGACTCCTAATGAATTATTTTTTGATTTCATTGCCATCTTCATCTGTTTCGTGAAGACCTTCGATGAATTTAGCAACCTCGTCAATTTGTTTATCAGTCAATGTATCTTTGAATGATGGCATTGCACCAGCACCATTTTCTACAAATCCTTTGACACCTGCTGCTGGAAGTTTTGATTCAACTAAGTTTGGACCAGCCCCGCCTGTCAATTCACCACCATGACAGCTTGTACAGTTCGATTTAATGATGTTTTCATAAGTTGGATCCGTTTTATCTAAGTTCGTAAATGAAATCGCACCTTGCGCTTCCTGCTTCTCCCAGTCATGGTAAGCAGAAGATTCCCATGTTGTATAGAAAATAATAGCAACTGCTGATAGCATTAATCCAGAAGCGATAGGACGTTTGTACCATTTACGTTCACGACCACGGTCTAACCATGGTGCAAGCAGTAAAGCACCAAAGGCAATACCCGGCAGCACGATAGCACCGAATGTATTGAATGGACCAGATGCGTAAGTATACTTCAGAATTTGGTACAAGAACAGGAAGTACCAGTCTGGAAGAGGTGTATAACCAGTATCTGAAGCGTCAGCTACACGTTCCAACGGTGAAGGATGAGCTACAGTCAAGCATAGAAATGCCACTAAGAATACTGCACCAGTCATCCATTCCTTCAGTAAGAAATCGGGCCAGAAACTTTCGGTTTTACCAGGAAATTCTGAATAATCTCTATTTAATTTGGCTTTCTTGTATTGTTTAATACGAGAGTCACCAACAAATGTCATACCTTTACCTTTATGCATTCCTCATTACCTCCTTTATAGTATATTCGGTCTTATAGTGGGCCTGAAATACCTTGTTTTCTGATCATGATAAAATGCGCCGCTAATAACGCGAATAAACATGCCGGCAGGAAGAAGACGTGGATAGCGAAGAAACGTGTCAATGTTTGAGCACCGACGATTTCCGGGTCACCAGCAAGCAATGTTTTCACCCATCCACCAATGAATGGAACGGCTTCTGCAATCTGCAGACCTACCTTTGTTCCAAACAATGCTTTCATATCCCATGGTAACAAGTACCCTGTGAAACTTAAACCAAGCATCACGAAGAAAATTAACACACCGACAACCCAGTTCAATTCACGAGGTTGTTTGTATGATCCTGTAAAGAACACGCGAAGTGTATGCAGGAACATCATCACGACAACTAAACTCGCACCCCAGTGGTGCATACCGCGGACAATGACACCAGCTGCAACATCATGCTGCAAGTAATAAACTGATTTCCATGCATTCACGATATCAGGAACATAGTACATAGTCAGGAACATTCCTGACAGCACTTGGATCACAGTAATGAAAAATGTTAAACCACCAAAACAATAGACGAAAGCAGAAAAGTGATAAGCAGGGTTGACATGCTCAGGCACTTCATGATCCGCGATATCACGCCAGATTGGTGTTACATCAAGTCTATCATCGACCCAATCATAGATTTTCTCGATCATTATTTACCCTCCTTATTTTGCTAACTCATTTGGATGCTTTTTACCGATTGTCAGCATGCCGCCTTTTTCGCCAGTTTCATACTGGTCAAGCGGTGCAAGTGGTGGTGTACCAGGAATGTTTTTGCCATTCTTCTCGTAACGACCATTATGACATGGGCAGAAGAATTGATTTGGATTCTCTTTGTCACCGTTCCAGTTGACTGTACAGCCCAAGTGCTTACATGTTGGTGAAAGTGCGACTACGTTATCGCCGTCTTTGTAAACCCATGCAAACGCAGTCACTTCGCTTGTATACCATGCGTCTTTTTGTTCGAACTTAAAATCTACTTTAGTAGGTTCTTCTTTAAGTTCTGATATTTTGACGCTTGTTGTTATCATACCGCCTGCAGAACCTGATTTGAAGACTGGATCCAATGCAAATCGACCCATCGGCAAAACGATACCTGCTGCCATAAATGACCCAACTCCCATCAGGGAATAGTTTAAAAATTGGCGTCTTGTGACACGTTGGCTCATTTAGATTTCCCCCCTCTAACGCTTCTTTTTCTTAAAAATATACTAGGACATATCAATTTTAGCCTAATAACTAATGATGGTCAATATAATGCCGGAAATAAGTCGATTAAATAACGTTACTTATTCCACATCTTAATAATTTCACGCATCAGATCTTTCACTTGATTATCTATCATGTCTTCCTTGAATTCATCGTGCATCGTTTCCAGCGGGAATATATTAACTTTAAAATGATGTTCAGTAGTCTGCAGTTTACTGGACATTGCTGTAACAAACATAATATTTTTCAAGCCGTAGCTTTTCAACTGTTCAGCGATGACCGTTGTCAATGTATAATCTTCCTGCACTTGTACCGGTGGAATCAGCAGCACGCGACCTTTGAATTGATTTTCAACCTGCATCGTCATCAATTGAATGATTTCGTACTGGTCGACTATCGTCATCAACTGACCTCTATAGTCCACATCGATAACTGGAATAATCGCTGTGTCGATGTATTCCAGCTGATGTTTGATTTCTTTTAGATCTCTGTAATTAAATAACATCGTGTCAGTCCTTTAGTTTTTTAATAATAGTACTGAAATAGTCAAAATCATCTTTATCATGAAGTAACAGTGACATATCTACTTTTTCGCTGATTATCTCAGCCAGCCGCTGCCGTTCTAATGGGTTTAAATACGCAAAGCTGTCCGGCATCTGTCGTCTATCGATCAGCGCAACCAATCGTTCATAATACTGCAATTCATTGAATTTAGGTTCATGGAAAGCAAAATAAAAATAGAACTCTCCTTCAATTTCATTTAACAGATGAAAAATAACATCGGCCTCTGTAATAATTCTACCTTTGTAATGAAACAACAGCTGATGTGAATGCGTCAATGTCAGTCCTTCTGACAGTTCGCCTGCAGGACTGACAAATACAAAGTGCTCAAGCACTCTGTGATCCTTAAGAAAGTTAAGCACCCATACGGTTTCTTTCTGATCAATCAAGTAATGATAGAGTGCATACTTCAGAAGTCCTCGACGCCGTTCAACGACGTTGAGCATAGAATTATCTGTCATAAGGATCAAAACCTGGGTCTAATTTAACAAGCTGCTCACTGATAGGAGATGCGTCCTGGCCGATTTCCAGCAGGTAATTGTAGTAGTCATGAAGAAAATCAATATTTTCATTCAGATCACTGTAAGCCTGTTCATAAAAATGTCTGGCTTCTGTATCGCGTTCAAGCTGCTGATAACTATAAGCAAGATTCCATTTGACGATAGGGTCGACATCATCCTCATCAATCAATGAAAACAGTCTTACGGATTCTTCGAACATCTCGTTTTCTTTGTAGTAGTCAGATAAAAGAAGCGCAGCCTCCGTATAAGAGGGATCGATAGTGAGTGCTTGAATTAAATATGGTTCAGCTTCCTGATTTTTTACATGCAGCATTACACGCGCTGTATCCACGAGCAGCTCTTTGAAGAATTCATTCAGTGCAAGTCCTTGTTTACCGACGATGATGGCTTCATCGTACAATCGCTCTGCTTCATACAAATTGACGAGCAGTAAATACGCCTGCATATAGTCAGGGTCTTTATCCAGTAATGTTGTTAAAACTTGGATGGCATCCGGCAGATGATCATTCTTTTCTAAAGCGATGGCCTTTTTAAAGAAATCATCACTCGTCATCTCTTTCTCTTCCAGCTTGCTGTAGTACTGCTCAGCTTCTTCGTAGTTACCGCTCTGCAGCATCACATCAGCAAGGCGGCTGTTGATATTGACCTGGTTAATGACCGATTCACCATGATTCAGCAAAGTTTCATATCTTCTTGCTGCCTGTAAATATTCACCGTCATAATAGAACAGTTCTGCAAGTGCGAATGTAATGATCAGTTCATCCGGTGCCATCTCTTCTGCAGTCCTCAACTTATCAAGTGCTACTTCTACCATTCCTTGCTGCTGGTAGACATCCGCTTCCAGTAAGTACCGTTCTGTTGTAGGCGGTGCATGATGAAGTACTTCTAGTGCCTTGTCAACTTGGTTTTCATCGATGAGTCCTTCGATATAATAGACCAACAGTTCAATTTCGTCAGGAAATTGATGGTAGAGGACATCAAAAATCTTCATTCCTTGAGGCACTAGACCATATTGATACAATGTTTCTCCTAGAATAAACAGTCCTTCATGATCATCGGAGGTTAAAACTTCATTTACCTCTTCATCAATGGACTCAATGTGCTGTAAATGTACTTTATCTATAATCTGATAGACATCCATTATTGTGCTCCTAACTTATTCATTGTCTCCATAAAGTCGGGAAACGATACTGCGATACTTTCAAATCCTTTAATTGTAACGGGTTCATCAAGTAACAGACTGGCTGTTGCAAGCATCATGCCGATTCTATGATCGCCCCGGCTGTCCGTCACGTCTTGTCGAGCCGTTCGACCGGGTTCAATTATCATACCATCATGAGTAGCAGTCAACTTAAATCCTAACTTCCTAAGCTCTTCGACAACTGCATCAATTCGGTTCGTTTCTTTGACTTTCAGTTCTTCTGCATCCTTTATCATACTCGTGCCTTCTGCCTGTGTCATCAATAATGCAATAATCGGCAGTTCATCAATCAATCTTGGTATTAGATCGCCTTCGATAGTAATAGGAAGCAAATGTTCAGTATAACGAACTCTGATGGTCGCTGTCGGTTCACCGGTAGATGTGACGTCAGTGACTTCTATATACCCCCCCATCCTTTTGATGACGTCTATCATTCCATCTCTCGTGGTATTGATGCCAACATGGTTAAGCACCACATCACTACCTGGTGTTATCAGAGCAGCTGCCATTAAAAAGGCGGCAGACGATATATCACCCGGCACAGTAAAATCACCAGCCTTCAGCTGTTCGACAGCCCCAGGCGGCAGAGTTATGGTATGATCGTCTACTGAGATGTCAATCCCATAGACTGGAAACATGGTTTCTGTATGATTTCGTGTTTTAACCCGCTCAGTAATGATGACAGGCTGCTTGGCATATAATCCAGCAAATAGAATAGCAGATTTCACTTGAGCGCTGTCAACAGGCATCTCATAATGAATCCCGCTGACTACAGAAGGTTCAATCAGCAATGGTGTTCTGCTGTTATTGTGGCTGCCTGTTATTCTGACACCCATAGCCGTCAGCGGATCAATGATACGTTCCATCGGACGTCTGCCGATAGATGCATCTCCAGCTAATATCGTTCTAAAAGGCATGCCGCTCATGACTCCTGCAAGCAGGCGGGTAGTCGTACCCGAATTACCTGTATACAGCACTTGGACGGGTTCTTTGAAATTCTTAAATCCTTCAGACGTCACTGTGACCTGCTCATCGCTTACTGTAATAGCCACACCCAGCCTTCTGAAGACATCAATAGTCGACAGACAGTCTTCACCGAGCAGCGGCCGTCTGATGGCAGAAGTCCCTTGCGCTAGAGAACTCAGTATAATCGCGCGGTGTGTGATTGATTTGTCGCCCGGAACAGAAGTAGATCCTTGTAATGGGCCAGTTAATTTAATGGTCATCATATCCTCCTAATAATGACGTTAACTGCTGAAAGGCCAGCAACAGCTCATGATAACCGAAGCTTTTCATATACGGCCTATCTTCAAGCAGTACAAATTGAATATATTCATCTTTATTTTTTTTATCTTTTTTCATCAAATCATAATAACAGGAGAAATCATCAAAACGCGGTAGAGGGAGGTGCAATGCGTGAAACCACTTCAGCAGCTGCAATGGATGCCTCCCAGACAGTATCTCCATGTAGAGAAGCCCGATCATCACAGCATGACCATGAGCAATCTTATGCTTAAACTCTACTGCATGGCCGAATGTATGCCCTAAATTTAAATAGCTTCTCATTCCATGTTCATATTCATCTGCCACTACTATATCGAGCTTCTTCTTAATGCCCGCCATTATCCAATGTTCCATCCGATTGAGCTGATTGAGTTCGAATGAAGTCGGGATGTCATGCTCAAGCTGCTGTCTTACTTCTTCGGATTCAAGCATCGCATGTTTAATGACTTCAGCAAAGCCGCTTAATTTTTCGTTGTAGGATAATGAGGTCAAAAATGACAGATCGTAATAAACACCAGCCGGGCGTTTAAACGCACCTATCAAGTTCTTTCCTGCATGACTGTTGATTCCGGTCTTTCCGCCGACACTCGAGTCATGCGCGAGAATGGTCGTCGGTACTTGTATAAAATCAACACCTCGCAATAACGTCGCTGCAATAAATCCTGCGAAGTCTCCTACGCTTCCACCGCCAACTGCAATAACAACCGATTGACGAGACACACCTGATGCAAGGATAGCCTCAATAACAGCTGAATATTCCTCGATAGTCTTCAGACGTTCTCCTCCATCTACTTCGAAGACAAGGTCCGGCTCTTTAATCAATTTTTTAATTTTTTCGTGGTGATAATGACTCACTTGTTTGTCGATAATATATATATAATGCTGGTAATGATTGATTTCACTAAGTTTTGCTAACGCCATATCTCCGATGACAATCGGATAATTGCGATCAGAATAAGTGGTCGTCAGTTCCATTAAAACTCCCTCACTTCATCTCGGTAGCGATTCACTTGCGCTATCAGCTGTTCCATATGATTAGACTGGAACTCTTCGAGCACTGCACGTGCAATTTCAAAGGCAACGGCATGTTCACAAACAATGGAAGCGGCAGGCACAGCACAGCTGTCTGACCGTTCAATACTTGCCTGATAGGTTTCTTTCGTAGCGATATCGACAGATGGAAGCGGCTTATACAGCGTTGGGATGGGTTTCATGACAGCATTTACTGTAATAGGCATACCATTAGTCATTCCGCCTTCAAATCCACCAAGATGATTACTTAAGCGGTAATACCCTTCGCTCTCATCATAGGCAATAGGGTCTTGAACCTCACTGCCAGGGAGACTGCTCAACTTGAAGCCTTCTCCAAAAGATACGCCCTTGAATGCATTGATGCTGACGACACTCTGTGCAATGCGGCCGTCAAGCTTCCGGTCGTAATGGACATAGCTCCCGAGTCCAGGTGGACAATTGATCACAGTGACTTCCACTTCTCCCCCAATTGAATCACCCGCTTTTTTTGCGGCATCAATTCGTTCCCGCATCTGTTCCGCTACAGCTGCATCCAAGCATCTGACATCATTGCTATCATTTCCTGCTGCTATTTCGGCCCAAGTATACTGTCCGTCATCTTTAATGCCGCCAATTTCTTTGACACGACTGATGATCTGAATACCCAGCTGTTTAAGCAATATCTTCGACACCGCACCGACAGCAACCCTTGCAGCTGTTTCACGGGCGCTTGAACGTTCAAGAACATTTCTCAGATCACGATGGTTGTATTTCATCCCGCCAACCAAATCTGCATGGCCAGGTCGTGGTTTTGTGATGACCCGCTTCATCTGCTCTTGTGCTGATTCATCAATCGGCGCTGTTCCCATGATTTTCAGCCAGTGTTTATGGTCATCATTCGTAACAACAAGTGTAATAGGACTTCCCAGTGTATAACCATTTCTGACACCAGACATGATTTCAACAGTATCCTTTTCAATCTGCATGCGTCGGCCGCGACCATAGCCTCCCTGCCTTTTGAGGAGTTCTTCAGTAATTTCTTCTGCTGTCAGCTGAAGATTAGCTGGAATTCCTTCAATGATGACGGTTAATTGTGGGCCATGTGATTCGCCCGCTGTTAAAAATCTCACATTTACTCATCCTCTCACACTTTTAAGTACTCATAGTTTACCATAAAATAAAAAAGTCGTGCCTCAGCACGACATTAAATATTAATTAGTATACCCAAGTGGCATTGACTAAATTGTAGTCTACTAACTCTTCTTCTTTGAACCATAAAGCAATTTCTTTATTGGCAGATTCCACTGAATCAGAACCATGAATGATATTTTTTCCTACTGTCAGACCGAAGTCACCGCGAATTGTGCCTGGCAGCGACTCAGAAGGATTCGTAACACCTACTAATGTACGGCCCACTTGAACAACATTATCTCCTTCAAGTACCATCGCAAAGACTGGCCCCGAAGTAATGAAGTCAACAAGTTCTCCGAAGAATGGTCGTTCACTATGTTCACCATAATGTGTTTCAGCTAACTCTTCTGATACTGTCATCAGTTTAGCGCCTACAATTTTAAGGCCTTTATTTTCAATACGTTTGACGATTTCACCGATTAAATTGCGGCCGACACCGTCGGGTTTGATCATTAAAAAAGTTCTTTCCATCATTATCCCTACCTTTGTTTAATATAAATCCAAAAATAGTTTACCATTGAAAACGATTTCTTACAACGTCTAATGAGTCCGCTGTGTCAACCTAGTCAGAAGTTTCATCATTTTTGCACGGGCAGGTGTTTCTGGAAGCTGCAGTAAATGTTCATGAGCCTTACGAGAATAAGTGGCACTGATTTCGAGTGATTCTTTGATGCCGTACTGACGGACAGACTGGATGACCTGATCAAAATACTGGTCTGTCTGATCGGGATGAAGCTCTGTCATCAGTTGTTTTAAATGGGCATCATGACTGAGAGCAACCATCAGTGGAAGGGTCACATGCCCATTTCTAATATCACTGCCAACGGGTTTCCCAAGCTGCTCTTCTGTGCTGGTGTAATCGAGCACATCATCGATAATCTGAAAACTCATTCCAACAAAATGGCCGAATCTACCTAAATGATAGATATGTTTGTCAGAAGCCCCGGTACTCATGCCACCAAGTTTACAGCTTGCTTCAAGTAGGATAGCCGTCTTTCTGTTGATTCGCCGCAAGTATTTTCTGAAAGTGACGTTAGTTTGATACTGGTCTTCCAGCTGAGCGAATTCACCATAGCTCACTTCGAGAATGACATCAGCAAAATACTGGTGATAGCGTTCATTGTCAATATCAGCAATTAAATTCAATGCAGCCGCCAGAAAATAATGCCCTGTCTGAATCGCAACAGGCGCATCCCATTCCTCATGAACAGCATTCACGCCCCGGCGCTTAGCACTGTTATCGATATAATCGTCATGGACAAGGCTTGCCATATGTATGATCTCAAGCGCAGTCGCTGTTTTTATCAGTGTTTGGTCATTAGTACTCCCAAACGTACCTGACAGCAGTACAAAATAAGGGCGAATTCTTTTACCGCCTGATGTCAGTATATGTTTCCCTGCCTCATTCAATAATGAATAGTCATCATTGATGACATCATTTAATAAAGATTCAACTTCTTTGATGCTTTCGTTCATAGTGACCATCCTTAATGTGGTTTGTAACCGATATGCATAGCGCTCACGCCACCAGTAAATCCTTTGAACTCAATATTGACGAATCCTGATTCAGCGAATAATTTTGCCAGTTCGAACTTGCCGGGGAATTCGAAAGCCGACTGCTGCAGCCAGTTGTATTCATTTTCAGACTTAGCAAAAACTTTACCGAATAGCGGCATAATGAATTTGAAATAAACTTGATAACCCTGCTTGAATAACGGCATCGTCGGCTGGCTTGTTTCAAGACAGACAACCATACCGCCGGGCTTGACGACACGGTACATTTCTTTCAGTGCCTGCAGATAATCAGGTACATTTCTGAGACCAAATCCAATCGTCACATAGTCAAACTGATGATCGTCAAACGGAAGTTCCATCGCATTGCCTTGTACTAAATCGATGTTGTTGATCAATGCACATTTTTCTTCAGCAACTTTCAGCATATTTGCACTGAAGTCAAGTCCTGTAACATGACCTTTGTCACCGACTGCTTTAGATAATTGAAGTGTCCAGTCTCCTGTTCCGCAGCAGACATCCAGTGCTTTAGCACCTCGTTTTACCTGCATGCGTTTCATTACTTTTTTACGCCAGCTTTTATGTTGATTAAAACTGATGATATCATTCAAGCGATCATATCGTGTAGAGATATTCTCAAACACTCCGTGAACGAGTTCTGTCTTTTCTTCCTGTGTTTTCGGCATTTCCTGTCTACTCAATATTGCACCTACTTTTATTTTTATTATATGTTGATTCATTCAGCAATGCATTAATCTCATCATGACTCAATGTGGTGAACGGGGCAACAAAAGCGGTTTCGATTTTTTCAATCAAATTTATATCGCCGCTTTCCTTGTACTGTGACTTCCAGACATTCTGATCTTTTACTGTCTGAGTTAATCGCTTAAATTGCTCAGGATTGAACTGCTCAGCCATATAGCGGTAAAATAATGCACTTAACAGATCGGTCGTCAGTAAAGCGGTCGCTTTATTGTCATGGGTGATTAAATCTGCAAAACGCATACTGGAATCAATCGCTATCACTGCCTTTTTGACATTACTGCTGATTTCCAGTCGTTCAACGATTGCTGCTATGTAAGGATTGATTTCAGGGCACGTATATGATGAGTACCGCTGTTCCAGCAATTGATTATCATGTTTGTATTGTGCAATGAAATCCATCGTTATTCCTCCAGTCATTACTTGTATATTATAACTTAAATATAAGATAGTTAAACAAAAAAACTCAAAATAAAAAAGCCCGTAAACGGGCTTTTTTAAAAGTCACAATTATTTAACTGCGTCTTTCAAAGCTTTACCAGCTTTAAAACCTGGAACTTTGCTTGCTGGAATTTCGATTTCTTTACCAGTTTGTGGGTTACGCCCTTTACGAGCAGCACGCTCACGAACTTCAAAGTTACCAAAACCGATTAATTGAACCTTCTCACCATTAGCTAATGATTTTTGAATTGATTCAAAAACAGCATCTACAGCTAAGCCTGCTTCTTTTTTAGTTAAATTAGCATTTTCAGAAACTGCATTGATTAAATCTGTTTTATTCACGTCAATTCACCTCCCCAAAGGTTATGTAATGATAAATGTTTATCATTATGTTATGACTTTAACATAACAAACGTTGACACTGCAACGTTTATTGTCAGTTTAATCGTACTTTTAATTAGTTATTGCATGCGATTTAAAAATAGGTTCGTTTTTATCGTCCACTGTATAGGGCACGCTATAGGCAGGCAATATTGCCGAATCATCGTAAAGGATATGGCGGATGTCTGATCCCTGTTTCAGTTTTAAATGGTCTTCCTTTATTTTTTTACCAAGATCAACTTTGTAATCGATGATGAAGTCATTGCCGCCATTGATATAGACCGGTAATGCTTCTCCGCTGTAAGGACTGTTGACAGTAGGATATTCATCAAGTCCATATTTTTTATAATCGATTTCATAGACATTCGGTCCGACTTTCTTTTTAAGAGGAAGCTCATTGTTTTTAACATTAAGGCGTATTCTTAAATCTTTCAATACTTCTGACGTACGAAGATCAACCAGTTTTACAGTCGGATCATCTTCAACATCCATCAGAACATATTGGAAATAACCCCCTTTTTCAAATGAAGAACCTGGCAGTTGAGACAAATATTTCGGTGACAGTTTCTCAAAATCAATCGGATGTTTGACATATAAGTCGTAACTGTCATCGCGGTCTTTAATAGGAAGCAGTCCATCATTATCCTTTTGATACTGATCGACAGCAGTCTGAACCATGTTCAGCTGGTCTGACGGTGCCACTTGATTTTCAACCCGCTGCTCTTCAGGGTAGAGACAGCCGGACAATAACAATACAGGCAAAATAAGAAGCATTATACGTTTAAGCATGGTTGGAACCACCTAATACAACAACCATTAACAACCCGCTGATAATCAGACTTAAATAAGCACTAATGGTGAACACAGTTGACAGCACTTTGTTCTTGACCTTGAACCTTGCTAAATAAATCAGTGTCATCGCTAACAACATTAAACCTAATGAGTAGAAAGACACCCACATTAAATCCATTCTAGAAATATTAAACATGACAGTCACCTATTCATTTGTTTTTTCGCGATTCATTAAAGTTTTGACATTGGCTTCCAATGGTTCATCATTGAATAGCACACCGTATAAAGATTCCGTAATCGGCATCTCGACATCGTATGAACGAGCCAGTTCATAAGCCGCTTCCGTCGTACGCACACCTTCAACGACCATGCCCATTTCAGTTAAAGCATCCTCTAACGATATTCCTCTGCCAAGCATGTTGCCGCATTTCCAGTTTCGAGAATGGACAGATGTACACGTGACAATCAAATCACCGATGCCTGCAAGCCCTAGGAAAGTCATAGGATCGGCACCCATCTTTGTACCGAGTCGTGTGATTTCCGCGAGCCCTCTTGTCATTAGAGCCGCTTTCGCATTATCACCATATCCCAGCCCATCAGTAATTCCAGCCGCTAGTGCAATAATATTTTTAAGGGCACCCCCTATTTCTACACCAATCAGATCATCATTAGTATATACTCTGAAATAATCACACATGAATAAATCCTGTACTTCTGTTCGAATGGCCTGATCATTTGATGCGACAGCAACCGTTGTTGGTTGTTTCAAAGCCACTTCTTCAGCATGACTAGGTCCACTGAGTACCCCCACACCGCCGAACCACTCAGGACTTATTTCTTCTTCTATCATTTCTGAAATACGTCTGAATGTATGAGGTTCTATACCTTTTGACACATGAACGAATAGCTTTGGTCGGTCTGCCTGCTGATTAATCTGCTGACATACTCCTCTGATGGCCTTCGTTGGAACTGCTACAATGATCATGTCACTAAAATCCATCGCTGCTTTCAAATCAGCAGTAGCACGCATACCGTCGTTCAACGTGATACCGGGTAAATATTTGTGATTGGTACGAGAATCATTTAACTCAGCGACAGTCTGCTCAGTTTTACCCCACATCATTACTTCATGTCCGTTATCCAATAGAACATTAGCCAGTGCTGTGCCCCAACTTCCTGTTCCAAGTACTGTTATTGCTGTCATATCAAATTTCCTCCTAATTACGTTTCCTTGCGATTAAATGAATCGGTGTCCCTTCAAATCCAAAGGCATCACGAATTCTGTTCTCTAAGAAGCGCTGATATGAGAAGTGCATCATTTCTACATCATTGACAAAGATAACAAATGTCGGCGGCTCAATAGCGACCTGCGTACTGTAGAAGATGTTCAGTCTGCTGCCGTTATCCGTCGGCGTCGGATTCATGGCCACTGCATCTGTAATCACTTCGTTAAGCGTGCTGCTCTGGACGCGTTTTTTATGGTTTTCACTTGCCATGTTGATCAGCGGGAACAAAGTAGTCAAACGCTTTCTTTGAAGTGCTGAAACAAAGGCGATCGGTGCATAGTCGAGAAACTGAAAATGCGCTCGAATGTTATCCTCAAATTTTTTCATTGTTTTGGAATCTTTGTCTACGGTATCCCACTTATTGACGACGATGATAACTGCTTTACCTGCCTCATGAGCATAACCTGCGATCTTTTTATCCTGTTCAATGATACCTTCTTCAGCATCAATGACTACAAGAACTACATTGGATCGTTCAATGGCACGGAGTGCCCGCAGCACAGAGTAGCGTTCTGTTGCTTCATAGACTTTTCCCTTTTTACGCATTCCTGCCGTATCAATCATCACATATTCCTGGTCTTCATACGTATAGACCGTATCGATGGCATCACGTGTTGTTCCCGCAATTGGAGAGACAATGACACGCTCCTCACCAAGAATGCTGTTGATCATACTCGATTTACCGACATTCGGACGGCCAATCAAACTGAATTTAATGACATCATCATCATATTCAATATCGCTGTCTTCAGGAAAATGTTTACTTGCTTCATCGAGCAGGTCACCGAGCCCAAGCCCATGAGAACCGGAAATCGGAAACGGCTCACCAAAACCTAAAGAATAAAAGTCATAAATATCCGCTCTCATTTCAGGATTATCGACTTTATTGACGGCAAGGACTACAGGTTTACTGGATTTATACAGCAGCTGAGCCACGAATTCATCATCACGTGTCACACCATCACGACCATTCGTCATGAATATGATGACATCTGCTTCATCTATTGCGATCTCAGCCTGTGCACGAATCTGTTCTTGAAACGGCTCATCTCCAAGCTCGATGCCTCCTGTATCTATTATATTAAATTCGTGTGTCAGCCAGTCGCCGCTTGAATATATACGGTCACGTGTCACTCCTGGCGTATCTTCGACGATTGAGACACGTTCGCCGATGATTCGGTTAAATATAGTTGATTTCCCGACGTTCGGACGGCCGACTATTGCTATTGTTGGTTTAGTCAATCTTGTTCTTCCTCTCAATTAATATCCCATCTATTTTATCATATCTTGAATTGTTATCATAATTAAAAAAAGTAACGCCGAAACGTTACTTTAATAATGGATCTTATTATAATTTTAAATCTTTGAATTTGTCGCCGAACATATCACCTAAAGTCGGTGCATCATCGTCTTGACGGCTGTCATTCAAATATGATGTATCATAATCGTCAGACTGCTCTTCAGTTGCTTTAATGGATAGGCCGATTCTCTGATCTTCCTTGTTGATATCAAGAATTTTCACTCGAACTGTCTGGCCGACTTCAAGGACATCTGATGGGTTAGCAATGTGGTCATGGCTGATCTGTGAAATATGCACAAGTCCTTGAAGACCTTTTGCGATTTCAACAAATGCGCCAAACGCAGCAAGTCTCATCACTTTACCATCGACGATATCGCCCACTTTGAACTGCTCATCAATTGTTTCAAAAGGTCCAGGTAAAGCATCTTTGATCGATAATGAAATACGCTCAGAATCTTCATCCACGTTAAGAATTTTCACTTGAACTTCCTGACCGATTTCAAGTGCGTCTTCTACTTTTTCAAGACGGTCATGAGTGATTTGTGAAATGTGAACCAGGCCGTCCACATCACCAATATTGACAAATGCACCAAAATTAGTGATACGTGCGACTTTACCTTTGACCATTGAACCTGTTTCAAGAGATTTCAATGATTCAGTACGTTTTGCTTTGTTCTCTTCTTCTTCAATCGCTCTGTGATTTAAAATCACACGGTTCTTCTCTTGATCAAGCTCTTCAATCTTAAGTGTCAATTGACGGCCTTGATAATCAGAGAAATCTTCAATATACTCAGTTGAAATTAAAGATGCTGGAATGAAGCCACGTAAGCCGACATCTACAACTAAGCCGCCTTTGACTACTTCTTTAACTTCTGCTTCGATTGTTTCATTATTCTCAAATTTCTCACGTAATGAGTCAAATGACTGTACTTCATCTAATTTACGTTTAGATAGAATATAGTGGCCATCTTCTTCTTTATCTTCAATTTTAGTGACAAATGCTTCGATTTCGTCTCCTTCAGAAACTGCTTCCTCTGCTTTGTCGATGTGCAGACTTGTTAATTGGCTGATTGGAATGATACCGTCATATTTTGCACCATCGATATGCACTACAACGTGCTTATCTTCGATTTTTTGAACAGTACCTTTTACTTTATCGCCTTCATTGATCTCACTTATCATGTTTTCATTAAATTCTTCAGTCATCGTTTCGTCCTCCTAATAATAAATCTTCCATATTAAACTTCTTATAATATGGGCCAAAAGTCAAGGAATACGCCTTTACTGGAGACGTTCCTTAGCAAGTGTCATAATTCTATTCGTGACATCTTCAATCGACAGTCCTGTTGTATCTATTTCGACTGCATCGAATGCTTTAGTCAACGGAGAAATGTCCCGTGTCATATCAAGGTGATCACGATGAGCAATATCTGCCTTAAGCTGTTCAAAAGAACTGCCAATTCCTCGTGCATTGTTGTCTAGTAGACGTCTATTCGCCCGCTCGTCAACTGATGCGACCATGTAGATTTTCAGTTCAGCATCCGGTATAACAGTCGTCCCGATATCCCGTCCGTCCATCACGACACCTTTGTCAAGCGTCATCATCTGTTGAAGTTTCACTAAATAGGCCCGAACTTCTGCTTGACTGGCTACAAATGAAACTTGTTCAGTGACATCGTTTTCCCGTATTCTTTCCGTGATGTCCTCCCCATTTAACAGGACGCGCTGACCGTTATCATTGATCAATTTGATCTCCAGCTGATTGACCAGTTCACTAAAAGGGATGTTCTGTTCAGTCAAGTGCGCCAGTGTGATGGCTCTATACATAGCGCCGGTATCAACATATACCATGTTCAGTTCAGCAGCTACCCGCTTAGCGATTGTACTTTTACCTGCTGCTGCCGGACCATCTATTGCGATATTTATCTTTTTCATAACGTAACCTACCTTGTTGTTTAATCTTATTTATTTTATCATAGAAATAAACGCAATGTAATAAGGAGGCAGGTATGAAGAAATTATTAGTGCTCCACACAGGTGGCACCATCAGTATGTCGGAAAACAAGGAAGGCTATGTCACAACCAATACAGAGAACCCTGTATCAGATATTGGCAGCGTCCGTGCCCTCGCAGACATTACGGAAATCAATCCTTTTCAGGTTCCTTCACCGCACATGTCACTGCATCATATGAACGAACTAAGAAAAACGATTGTGAGACATGTCAATGAAGACAACTATCATGGGGTCGTCATTACACATGGCACAGATACGCTTGAAGAAACAGCTTATTTTCTTGACCTGACGTTGAATGTCTCAATTCCGATCATTTTAACGGGCGCTATGCGTTCGTCCAATGAAATCGGTTCAGATGGTCTCTATAATTACATCGCTGCGATTCGTACGGCCTGTGATGACCATGCGAAAGGTAAAGGCGTACTGGTCGTATTTAACGATGAGATTCACAGCGCAAAAAATGTCACAAAGACACATACATCAAATACAAGTACATTCCAAAGCCCGAACTATGGACCGCTGGGTATCATCACTAAAAACCATATTTATTTCCATCATCTACCGATCATCAATCAACCACTTGTCAAAATCGATGAAGCTGTTAAGGTCGGTTTAGTCAAGGCTCATTCAGATTTAGATGCCGAACTTCTTAATTTCTTCAATGAAGCTCACTATAACGGTGTCATTATTGAAGCATTAGGACAAGGGAACCTTCCGCCCAGCGCTCTGCCAGGCTTACATCAGTTGTTGACCAATGATATTCCTGTTGTTTTAGTCTCCCGCTGTTTCAATGGTATTGTAAGCAGCAATTATCAATATGAAGGCGGCGGCTATGAACTTCACCAGCAAGGAGTTATTTTCTCCAATGGACTGAATGGCCAAAAGGCAAGGCTCAAACTTATCGTAGCATTAAGTAACGGTCTGACAGGTGATGCACTGACTCAATATTTCAGTATATAAATAAATCACGGCAAAATAGCCGTGATTTATTGATTGCTTGCTTTTCGTTGTTTGATTGCTTCAGCAATCATCCCCCCATGAAACTTTCCATTTTCAATAAAAATCGTATTAGCATCATTGCCTGCTGCGATAACTCCTGCAATAAACAAATTAGGAACATTAGTTTCCATCGTTTCTTTGTTATAATAAGGCGCTGTTCCGTAATCATTAGTGACAAGCTGAATTCCAGCTGCTTCAAGAAATTCATAATCCGGATGATAACCGATCATCGCAAAGACATGGTCATTATCTATAGTATGCGTTGTTTCGTCTGTCGTGAATGTGACAGTCTCATCAGTAATCTCATCAACTACAGCATTGAAGTACATATCGACCTTCTCATTCCTGACAAGTGAATCAAATACGGGCAGTATCCATGGTTTTATACTTTTAGAATAGACGTCACCCCGATAAATCATCGTAACGTCTGCTCCCGCCTTCTCAAGTTCAATTGCCGCATCTACTGCTGAATTCTTACCACCGATAATCAATACTTTTTTATTGAAGTACGGATGCGCTTCCTTGAAATAATGATGCACTTTCGGCAGCTCTGCTCCGACTGTATCCAGAACATTCGGTTGGCCGTAATAACCAGTCGCAATCGTCAAATAGCGGCAGCGATAGCTATCTTTTGTCGTCGTAAGTTCAAATCCCTCTGCTGTAGACTTCACTTCAAGTACTGTTTCATCTGTATTAATGTTCAATTGATAATGTTTTACAACTGAACGGTAGTAAACCAGTGCTTGATTTCTTCTCGGTTTGTGCTCTTCAACGATAAAAGGAATATCGCCGATACCCAGTTTTTCGCTCGATGAAAAGAACGTCTGATGCGTCGGATAGTTATAGATGGCCTGTACCACGTTCCCTTTTTCAATAATCAATGTGTCAATTCCCAGCTTCTTCTGTTCAATCGCTGCAGAGAGTCCACACGGTCCTGCACCAACAACGATACTTTCAATAACTTTCAATGATTACACCTTCCTAAAAAAAAGAAGCTCAAAACGAGCCCCTTAATTTTCTTGAATATCTAAAATCTTAAATCCATGATTTGTTAAATACTTTGTAAATTTCTTGATATTTTTATCATTTTCTACTTTGATGATCATCCGGCGATGCATTTTATCAGTTTCATCAAACGTCACAAATGAAATGGCATTCAGTTTAAATTTCTGCATCGCTTGTGCCAGACGTTTAATTCGACCTTCAGCATCAATAGAAGTGATGGCAATACGAACACCCGGACGATTCATACCGAATGCACTTTTGAACTGTTCCATTACATCAAAACGTGTTACTATTCCTAAAAACTCATTACGCTCATTGATGATGCTCAAGATCGGAAAATCCTGCAGTGATAGAAATGATTCTTCGAATAAGAAGTCGTCTTTCACACTATACTTATCCAATGTTAAGATATCTTTTATTTTTGTATTTTCAAGAAAATCTTCTTTTTCTTTGCGTTCCTTCATGAAGAAGAAATGTCTGAAAATATCAAATTGAGTAGCAGTGCCGTAATAAGTTCCAGCACCTACAACCGGCATCCCGTCTATTCCGTAATGTTCTAATTTATCAATAACAGATTTTACAGAATCATCCGGACTGGCAACATAACATTTGCCCTTTGGAATCATAATTGTCTTTAAATACATAACCATCCCCCTTTAATAACAATATAATAAAACTATTTAGGTATTACTAATGTTTGACCTGCACCGATTTCGTTACCAGACAGACCATTTGCTCTTCTGATCTTTTCGACGTTTTCTGCCGATCCACTACCATAATATTTTATAGCGATACGGTATAAGTTTTCATTAGAACCGACGACATGAGTTGTTCCTACTGTATTACTGCTGTCTTCATCAGCTTCTTCTGTAGACGGCGTTTCAGTAGTTGCCTGTTCTGTTGTTGTTTCTTCTGTAGTCGTTTCTTCTGTAACAGCTTCTTCTGTAGTCACTTCTTCTGTTGTTGTTTCTTCTGTAACAGCTTCTTCTGCAGCCGCTTCTTCCGTAGATTTATCAGCTGCAGCAGTTTTACTGTCTTTATCGTCTTTATCTTTAGCAGCTTTTTCTGTTGTTTTTTCTTCAGTTGAAGTCTCTTTTTTGTCAGCAGTGACAACAACATCATTATTTTTGTCAGGACCATTGATTTGATTGTTGATGTACATTCCAATCAACAGAATAATTGGGATTAAAACAAGAAGTGCAGCAAGCAATGGAATTAATTTATTCCCTGATTTATGATCTTCTTCTTCAACTTCTCTATCAACTGATTCAGCCTCTGCTTCATTCGACACTGCTCCAGCGCCAGCTGCGCCGGTACCTGCAACAAATGTCTTACGACTGACTTTGTCATCGTCTTGTGGTCGTCCGCTGTTAACTGCAGCGCCAGTACCTGCTGTAGCGGTCACTGACCGTTTACGCCGTTTGTCAGACGGCGCTTCTTCAACATCAGCTGATTCTTCGTGGTCTTCAGAACGACGACGTCTCTCTGCTGACCGGGTTCTTCTGGATACTCCACGCGGCGGGAATTCCTGATTGTCTTCTGCCTGTAAATTTTCAGTTCTTTCCTCATCGTTTGTTACAGGAATTTCTTCAGTTGTATCCTCCTGTCTTTCGATGGGTTGCTTGCTCTTTTCAAATTCATCTCTAAAATCATCTTTTGACATGTCATCACCTGCTTCTAATTTATTCGGATATATCATTTATTATAGACAATGAAATGCTGATTAGTAAAGCACTACGAAGACATAAACAAAGAATTAATATAATCTTTGTAATCCTGTTGCGGCAATAACTTTACTGAGGTTTGAAAATCGAATGTTTGGTCCCCCATACAAACACTGCAGTGTTGACATGGTCCTTTAACATCATATAGCAGTCCGGTTAGACAGGTCATCCGGCTGCCATAGTTCTTCATCTCTTCAATTGCCGCGTACTTGGTGTACTTTTCTTCATTTAATATACGCTTTAGTTCATTGACTGAGAAACGTCTTGTTAAAATAGCCAGTAATTCATGTTTTTCCTCGTCCAGCTGTATTCCATCAAGATAAAACTGCAGCTCTCTTTCAGTCAAGCGGCTATCTTCCAAAAAATGATAGGCGATATTTAAATCGTCAGGATGATACAGAAGAACAGCCTGCGATGGTGCACCGTCACGGCCGGCACGCCCTATTTCCTGCACATATTGAAATTTAGATTTTGGTACATGGTAATGGATGACCGTCCGTATATTCTTTTTATTGATTCCCATTCCAAAGGCACTTGTCGCACAGACATACTGTATCGCATCATTGTGAAAGGATAGCTGCACAGTCATCCGGTCTTCATAATTCATATCAGAATGATACGTCATCCCTTTAAAACCGGAAGCCATGAGTTCAATATGAATATCATCACATAGCCGTTTCGATGAGAAATAAATGATGGTTGGTCCTGCACCTGGAAGAATGTGCTGAAGCAGTTCCATTTTATTGGATTCAGCGGCTGGAAGAACTTTGAGAAATATATTTTCTCTTATCGTCCTATAATCAATGACGTTTAGTTTCCGGTTCAGAAGACGCTGAATATCATCAATCGTCTTTTCATTCGCTGTAGCCGTCAGTGCCATGACTTGTGCACTGGAAAAGTATTCAATCAGCTCATTCAACAGCAGATAATGCGGTCTGAAATCATAGCCCCATTCTGATATACAATGAGCTTCGTCAATCACAATATGAGAAAATGACATGCTGGCAATGAATGTTCTCGCTCTTGGTGTTCTGAGCCATTCGGGAGAACAAAATATAAATTGAAACTGATTGAGCTGATTAAAGATGATACGCTTTTCCTGACTGTCTAAAAAACTATGAATACAGACAGCTTTAATCTTGAGTCTTTTCAGTTCTGCCACTTGATCTTCCATCAATGACACGAGTGGTGTAATGACCAGTGCCCTGCCCCCTTTCATCAGTACAGGTAACTGGTAACACAACGATTTCCCTCCGCCGGTCGGCAGCAGCGCAAGAATATCTTCCCCCCGGTCGGCTGCTTCAATAATCTCCCGCTGACCGTTACGCAGCTGTGTGAATCCATATAGCTCACTTAATAGTTTATTCTGCTCCATGATGAACCTCCTTGATAACAACGCATAATGCCAGCTTCACTTTAAAGTAGTCATCAATACTTGAGTGCTCATAGAAGGGTTTTAATCTCTCAAATGAATAGTCGTGATACAACGTTCTAATTTCAGCTACTTCGTCTTCAGAGACAAACTGCTGCCAGTCGAGTGCGTAATCTTTTATCATCATTTCAATCAAATGATCTTCAATGGTATGGTGTTTCACTTGGCGCATGGCGGCTATCTGTTCGATTGATAACTGCTGTTTTAATAACTGGGCTGTTTTTTCCGTAGCGCTGTGCAGCGGGATTCTAATATAAAGCATAGAAAGTGCGGGATCTCTTCTCACCCATTCAGTGATGAAGTTGATTTCTTTTAGTAGAACAGTATCGAGTTCATCCGGCTGCAGATGAAATTGCCTGCCGATCTCTTCTCTACTAAAGTGACTGCCGCTTCCATTCGGCAGCAGCAGATAACTGCAGCAGAATTGCAGCTGCTCATGAACCGCCCTATACAGTGCGAGTAGTTTCTGCTGAAAATCATCCGGTGATGCATTGAATAATGAGTAACAGTATTTCGCCTGCTGCTGAACGTATAAATGATTCGTTACCGGATAAAAGGTAGCGCGCCCCGTCGACTTAGCAGATAACGACTGAGTCACCAGCCTCAGTGCCTGAAAAGTCATCATAGAAGAATCATAAAAATAAGGATAAAAATAAGGATCATCTGCCTGAGATATATCAACGTGTTCCGGGAACTGAAAGTCCGCCTTAAAACTGTTATAAAACGGCAGCATATTCTGCATCAAGGCATCAAAATACGTTTGATGTGATTTGTATCCTGTCAGTATATTGGTAAAACTTTTTTCAGTTTTAGCCTGGAACTTCCGTTTTCTTGCCAGCGCTAATATTGAATTCATCTGTTCCTCCAAATAATATAGGTTGAAAAATAAGAAATGAATCTCTAAAATAAGTATGTACTGATATTGTAGCACTTTTATGTAAGGAGGCGAATAAATTGGCAGGTAAATATACGATTGTCGATATGGATACATGTATCGCATGTGGCGCTTGTGGTGCCGCTGCGCCGGATATATATGACTATGATGACGAAGGTATTGCATTCGTAATTCTAGATGATAACAAAGGTATCCAGGAAGTCCCGGAAGAACTTGAAGAAGATATGATCGATGCATTTGAAGGATGTCCAACAGATTCAATTAAAGTGGCCGATGAATCTTTCGATGGAGACGCATTGAAATTCGAATAATAAAAAAGCAGCTGGAAAAATAATTTCCAGCTGCTTTTTTATGATTTGACGCGCTGCAATTAAGCCTTTTGGACTGTAATTGTCCATGATGCGTCGTCTAGTTGTTCGTAATTAGTCACCGGATAATTATTATCCGCTGCCCAGTTCGGAATGGCTTCTGTTGCCTGTGTGCAGTCAAAGTCTATTTTAAGTTCTTCGCCTACAGCAAGCGTGTCCATTTTTTTCTGTGCTTCAATCAATGGGAATGGACAGACCATTCCAACGGTTCCTAATTCATGTACCATATTTAATTCCTCCTATTATCAGGCAGTCTGCACAACTGCTGCTTTCTTATACTGCTGCATCGGTTTTATGAATACAAAGTAGCTCATAAACCAGACACCCAAAATCATAAATAACAATGAAATCCAACCTTGCCATGACATCGTAGCTGTAGCTACAAGACCGTTACCAATTGAACATCCTCCCGCAAGAGATGCACCGAATCCCATACATAGGCCTCCGATAACACTGTTACGCATCGTTTTGATGTCCGGTAGTCTCCATTTGAATTCCCGGGAACCTTTGGCAGCGATATATGAACCAAAGAAAATACCCAGTACAAGGAATACGCTCCAGTCAAGCAACGTCATATCACCCGTTGTAACAAACTGTACTAATTTTGCTGATGGCGTTGTAATACCAAGGCCGCCATCTCTTCCTGTTGATACACTCATCGGCCAGGCGAGCAGTGCAATCAAACCGATCACGACAGCAGCAGCGAAAGTGTGATATCGTTTTTCAAACAAATAGTGTCTGATACCTGTATAACGCTGTTTAAGCTGAGGAACTGCCATCGGTTTCTTTTTGCGTAATGTTTTATTGACCAAATATAATGTCACAGCAGTGAGCACCAGTACTAACATCCAGTAAGGAATACCTGTCGTTTCCATCATGTTCGAGTTAGCTAATGTTTTACTGTTAATACCTTCAGTCAAAGATTTCAAGAAACCGAATTTCATTGCTGCGGCACTGATGGCATACATGAGTAACGCTGCCCAGCTGCCGATCAGTCCTTCACCTGCTCTATACCAAGTCCCTGTCGCGCAACCTCCAGCGAGAATAATCCCTATACCGAAGACAAATGAACCAACAATCGTACCCACAATCGGAAATGCTTCGTAACTCAGTTGATAAACACCGGTTACTGATAATATTAAAAGTCCAATACTTTGAATCGTAATTGCAATTAACAACGCATAAAACATTTTGTTATTTTTTTGTATGTACATATCCCGGAATCCACCTGTCAGACAGAAACGTGTACGCTGCATAACGAATCCAAGTAATAATCCTACTATTAAACCACTAAAAATTGTCCAGACCAAAAACTTCTTCCTCCTACTATTCCGATATATTTACTAAGATATTTATTTTAATCAATCTGTGAAGTGATTGCAACCCTTTATTCAAAAAAAGATAGAGCCGCATTCAATCGGCTCTATCTCATGTCATGTTAAGGGGTTATATTAAAATCTATTATTGAGTATCGGTAGCAGTGGGCGTGCAATCAGCATAAATACAAATGATAATAACAGCCCTTTTATCATATTAAAGGGAATGATTCCTGCAGACACGATGACTTTTAAATTAGCTGCAATATCTTCAAGATTCATAATCATGCCATACAGCGGCAGCAGAACGAAGTAATTCAATATACTCATGACTACTGTCATTACTAAAATCGCTGCAGCAAAAGCAGGGATGAGATGATATTTAAGCTGTCTCCCTGAAATGAAATAAATCGTTATTAAGAAGGACACACCTGCCATCAAGTTTGCAGCAGGACCGATAGGATCAGCCGGATTGACCACAAAATTAAGTAGATTTTTGATGACTTCAACTGCTATCGCACCGACCGGCCCTATTGTAAATAACGCAAGCAAGGCAGGCAGATCACTGAAATCAATCGTTAAATAAGGTGGTAAAAATGGTAACGGAAACTTGATGAACATCAGCACAAAACTAATCGCGCTTAATAGACTGATTAATATCAGCCGTTTCGTCTTATGAATATTTGCCATGATAAACTCCTTACATTCATCCGAGAATGAGGAGGTGACAGCACAAATAAACATGACCATATTCATGTGTTCCCTCCATCTTCTCCCATCCAGACTTTACTGTCGGTTCTGGAATTACACCAGATCAGCCATCATCAACATACAATGACAGGTCGCGGACTATGACCGCCGGTACGGAATTGCACCGTCCCCGAAGATGAATTATTAAATTTTGGACTAAGTCCACCATTAATCATAACAAAAATCAATCAAAAATCAATGATTTGGTATTACAATGATGAACGTCGTGCCTTCTCCTATTTTACTCTCTACATCAATCGTTCCACCATGCGACTGAACGATGGTCTGAACGATGAACAACCCGAGTCCTGTGCCATGATTTCCTCTCGTTCTCGCAGCATCCACCTTATAAAATCTATCAAAGATATGCGGAAGATGTTTCTCTGAAATTCCAACGCCTGTATCACTCACCTTCAGTTCTAGACCTTCCTCAACAACATGTGCGCTGAGTGTAATAGAATCACCTTCATCGGTATAACGGATGGCATTGTCAATCAGGTTCGTCAATACTTGAATCATCTTGTCGTAGTCAAGAAGCCAGTCCAACTGCGGCGGTGCATCATAGTCCAGTGCAATACGGTTATCAAACATACTCTGCTTGAAATTATTTGATACTTTCTGGAACAATGATTCAATAGGCACAGGTTCAAGAGCCAGGTCATTCGTACCTGCGTCATATCTTGCAATATTCAGCAGTTCATTGACCATTCGATTTAAACGTCTGCTCTCATCTAATATAATATACAGAAATTCATCCCGCTCTTCTTTTGTTTCTCCGATGCCATCAAGCAGTGCCTCAGTATAGCCTTGCAGCATCTGAATAGGTGTTCTCAGTTCATGAGAGACATTGGCGATAAACCTCTTTTTCATTTCATCATTTTGAAATTCTTCCGTCATATCACGGATCAGCGCAACCGCCCCTATTTTTCCGTTAGTCTTAACCGGCGAAATGATCACGACAAAATGATGATTTTCAGGAGAAAGAGTCATCGTTTGGGTCTCTTCTAGTTCAGTCACTGATTTGAATACTGAAATCACTTCCTGCTTTTCCTGATCATTGATCAATGACAGAAATTTTTCAGCCATCGGATTACTCAGCTGATGTTCAATATCCAGCTGAAAGCTCAGTACACCATCAGCCATGGCATCAATCAGCTTGTCTCTGACATTACGCTCTGCTTCTATAGAGCTGATGTTATGACGTATTTCTTTCTCCATCTTGTTAAAAGCCACTGTAAGTTCTCCGATTTCGTCTCTCGAGTGCGTGACAAGTCTTCCCGTCTGTTCACCTCGAGCGACTTTGAAAGCTGAATCTTTCAGCAGCAGTAGCGGCTTAGTAATTTTTGTGGACAGGAAGAAAGCAAAGATAGTAGTCAGAAGGATAAGCAGTAGTGTTACCCCTGAAATGATGAGACAGATATATTGAATGGTGTCAACAATTGAATTGATGTCCTGATACAATATGATAGCGCCATTCGTGTCAAATGCCTGGGAAGGAAATCCAAGTAATATATAGCGGTGAAGAGTGTCTTGATACTCGACCGTTATCGTTTTAGTGACGTGTTTGTCCTGGTCAAATACAGGCCGGTAATCCCGATTCGTTCTTACTTCATCCACCATGATCTGCTTCAGTGGATCTTCATGGCTCGTCTTCAGTTCATCTTCACTTTTCACTATCATCAGGCCGGCAGGGTTTTCAATTAACGCCTTTGCATAGTTGAGTGAATCCTTCTGGTTATGATGACTCATGAGCACTTCTTCGATTTTAGTAGCATTCTGATACAAATTTTTGCCTGTTTCGGCGATGAAATAAGAATTAAAAAAACTGACAAGCGCAATAGATAATATAATTAAAACTGTAGTCACTATCAAAATGATAGTTAACCACAGTTTAATGACGACACTATTTAATTGGTTCATTGTTCTTTTACCTCAAACTTATAGCCGACGCCCCAGACCGTATGAATCATCTCTGCCGTACGCGGAGAGACTTTGTTGAGCTTCTCACGGAGCCGCTTAACATGTGTATCAACAGTGCGAAGATCGCCGTAAAATTCATAGTGCCATACTTCTTTCAGCAGCTGCTCACGGTCAAATACTTTATCCGGAGATTTAGCCAGAAATAACAGCAACTCATATTCTTTCGGCGTTAAGTTCACTTCTTTGTTATCTGCACTGACACGGTGGGCGTCATTGTCAATGACCAGTGAATCGAAGACAATCAAGTCTTTTGTATGATTTTCATGCTGAAAGAACAGCGTGCTTTGTGAACGTCTTAAAATAGCTTTCACTCGGAGAACTACTTCTCTTGGCGAGAAGGGTTTGACAATATAATCATCAGCCCCTATTTCAAAGCCTTCCACCCGATTATTTTCTTCACCTTTCGCAGTCAACATAATAATCGGTGTTGATTTTTTTTCACGGATCTTGCGGCAGACCGTCAAGCCGTCCATTCCGGGAAGCATAATATCCAGGAGAATGCAGTGGAAGTTACTGCCGAGTGCCAAATCGAGTGCTTGTTCTCCGTCCGCTGCTTCAACCGTTTCAAAACCTTCACGTTCAAGGTACATCTTGGCAAGTTTTCTGATTCTATCTTCATCATCAACTATGAGTATTCTTTCTTTCATATGACACATCCTTTTCTAAGCGTATGAATGTAATCCAGCAATAATGAGATTGACAGCGATGACATTAAACAAGATGATGCCCATACCTACAACAGCGAGCCAAGCAGATTTCTTTCCTTCCCAGCCTTTTCCCAGTCTTAAGTGCAGGAAGATCGCATAGAACAGGAATGTCACCAGTGCCCATACTTCTTTTGGATCCCAGCCCCAGAATCTACTCCAGGCAATCTGCGCCCAAATACTTGCAAACAATAGTCCGCCGAGTGCAAACAATGGGAATCCAATGATGACAGAACGATAGCCGATTTCATCCATCAGTGGAAGAGAGACTTTGTTTGTCAATGGCTTAACCATCGAGAAGATAGTTCTCCTTGCAATCAATCTGATGATGACAAAGAGAATGGAGCCGATAATAATTGACCAGACAACTGTCGTCAATTTTTGTGCATTGAGTACTGGCGGTACTTCAATACCTGTCATAAAGTGATCGGATTCTTTCCATTCGTTATTACCATTATGGTCGACTGGAACAGAATCTTCAAATGTAATCAATGCAGGCAGGTGATAAGTTGCTACTGTTTCATTGCCATTCTTATCAATATAGAAAAAATTATCTTCATAGTGAACGATATTTTTCATCACGATTGTCGTCATGATAAAAGCAACCACTAATACAATGAAATACATGACAACTTCAAGCCAGAACGCATCTATTGATTTTTCATTACTATCCACATAACGCAGCAAATAGATGAGCCCTGCGACAGCACTGACTGATAATATTCCATATGATAATGTCACAGTGATTACATGAATAGCCAGCCAGTTACTTTGAAGAGCTGGTATCAGCGGTGAGACATCTCTTGAGAACATGCTGGCATAGACAATGACAAGCATTGCAATAGGCAGCGAGAATAACGCAAGAATCGGTGTATGATAGATGGCATTAATGATAAGAAATCCTCCGACCATCATAATACCGAACATCGTTAAAAATTCATACATATTACTGACAGGAGCATGACCCGCTGCCATCCACCGCGTAACGAAATATACAAGCTGCATAACAAAACCAATAGCGGTCAATGTCACACCAACTCGCTCACTTCCTTTTCTCTTTGCTTTAATACTTGCTGAGAAAGGAAGAATCGCTATTAAATACAAAATAAAAGCAGCGTATAACGCTGTACTGCTTATATTCAATAAAGTATCATGATTCATGACTGTGCCTCCGATTCATCATTTTTATCTTTTACTTCCGGTAAGTGATAGGTGTTTAACATAGCGTTGATTTCCTTTTTAAGACCGAAATAATTTTTGTTGGTATGTGCTGCCAGTTTGAAAATCTCATCTTGATTAATCCATATTCTACGATGATTGATATACGATCCTAGGAATAATCCAATCAGGAATATCGTAAAACCAGTAAACAGGATGGGCAGCGTTAAATCTTTTTTCACTGTCAAGAAGGTCATCACCTGATTGGTTGCGCTGACAAACTTAATGGAATAGTCATTGCCTTCAGTGATATCCTGCGATGAGCGTATTTTGAGCAGACTATACTCAGGCTGTTCCCCAGACTGATCCACTTCAAATACAAATGCTGGATTAATGGTGTTAGGTGTCTTCGTTGACAGTGTACCATTCGCTTCAACCTTATCAAAATCCGGTGCATAATTTCTTAAGTGAACCTTGAGCTTGTCATTGATTTTGAATTCAGGGTCAGGCGCATCAAGGTTAACGGTAAACTGCCTGCCTGTTTCTTTACCTGTGTCGTTATCAATCACTTTAAAGGTCATATCCTTTAATTGACTTTGGTCAAAACTGTTCTGATACAGCTCAAAATGATCAAACTTGAATGGATGATTCACCCGAATGCTTCCCTTTTTCAGCTCAGTCAGATCTGCCTCAGCACCAGGTATATTTTCATTGTTATTTTCAAACAATGTCAACTGCGTTTCATAATTTTTGGCGATCATATTTTTGGAAGCATCAGCTTTCTTCGATTCAGTGTTAAACTGTTCTTTTTCATCATACTGCTCAAAGATAAACTTATCATTTCTAATATAGTACTGCTTATCGGTACCCGGAATACTTTTAGTATCTCCTTCTTTCACAGCGACGGAACCATCATAATAAAATGATGGAATGAAGCGAAGCATACTACCTGCCAGTAAAATAATAAGACCTAAATGGTTGATATAAGGACCATACCGACTAATACGTCCTTTTTCTGCCAGCAGTGAATTGCCATCCATTTTCACTTTATAGCGTTTTTGCTCAAGAGAAGATTTGATGGCATCGAGGTTCTGTGTCGATTCATCTGTCAACGTCAGTCGTTGACGCTTAAGAAATGTCGGATGTTTTTTGATAGACTGATTTTTCAATGATTTGTAGAGCGGCACACCGCGGTCAATACTTGCAGCAATGATAGAGAATGCCACCAGTACCAGCAGAATTAAAAACCACCAAGATGTATATAAATTATCAAATCCAAGTTTATAATACAGATAACCGATAGACCCGTATTTCTCCTGATAGAACGTTTCCGGATCAGCATTTAACGGAATAAAGTAGCGCTGAGGTAGCAGAGAGCCCATTGCTGCTCCGATAACTGTTAAAACAAGCAGCACGACACCCGTCTTGACCGAACTGAAGAAAATCCAGATTTTATCGATCCATGTTTTATTTTTCGTTTTACTGCGTACAGCAGAGCCATCGTAACGCATGACATCTGTCGTTTTCTTCTTGTCATAATCATCATTGATTAATCGTCCGCACTTTTGACACAGCTGCGTTCCCGGAGGATTGACGTGGCCGCATATACAGACTATTTTTTGTTCTTTCATTGATAGTCCCTCACTTACGGTTTAATACTTTTCATATAATTTTCAATCATCTCACTGGTCATTTCGCCTTCGTGGATGGCAGTGATTTTACCATCTTTATCAATGACGACAGTAGTAGGCAGAGGATCTATTCCGAATGCATCTGTCACTTCATTATTGTTATCAAACGCAATAGGAATATGGACCTCGTCTTTCAATCCTTTGAAGAACTGCTCAACCTGCTGCGGTGTATTCTTAATATGAATACCGAGCACTTCTACATTCTGCTGTTTGTATTTATCATAATTTTCACTTAATGCAGGCATCTCTTTACGACATGGTTCACACCAAGTCCCCCAGAAATTCAGAATTAATCCTTTGCCTTTGTAATCATCCAGGCTGACTGTCCTGCCATCTGTTGTCTGCAGCTGGAAGTCAGGCGCTTTGCTTCCTACTTCCGCTCCGGCATTCTTATCCTTAGTCACAGTGACAAAGACAATAAAACCGATTGCAGCGATAATAAGCAGCAGCACTACATATTGAGTGATTTTCTTTGCTTGTTTCGACATAACATACTCCTTTAAACATGATTACATCTATTATAGCACTCCATCATTTTGATTGAGTGGCAACAATGTGAATTTTAATCTTTGAACTGTGCCATTTGACGCAGCATTTTGACTTCATGCGGGGAGAGTTCCCGAGCATCTCCAGCGTTCAAACTTTTCAAAGTTAAATGACCATATTCAATACGAGATAATTTCACTACTTCATGACCAAAATGGCTGAACATTCTTCGGACTTGACGATTTCTACCTTCTGATATGGTGATTTCCACAAGCGTTGTATTCTTCTCGCGATCCTGAGATTTTACTTTGACTATGGCCGGTGCAGTTTTACCGTCTTCCAGCATGATTCCTTTTTCAAGCTGTTTAACTTCTTCTCTCAGCAGATATCCTTTAAGTTTAGCAACATATTTTTTCTTGATTTTGTATCTTGGATGCGTCATATGGTTCGCAAATTCTCCGTCATTCGTCAACAGCAGTAAGCCTGATGTTTCATAATCCAATCTACCGACAGGGAAAATACGTTCTTTTAACTGTGGAAAGAAATCAGTGACCACCGTTCTCCCTTTGTCATCAGATACACTGGTGATGACCTTCGTCGGTTTATGAAATAAAATATAGAGCTTATCCGGATTCTCTAAAGGAATTCCTTCTACTTCGATTTTGTCTGAAGGTTTTACTTTTGTCCCTAGAACTTTGACCACTTCACCGTTCACTGTCACTTTACCTTCAGTAATTAGAACTTCTGCTTTTCGGCGCGAAGTAACACCGCTCTGTGCAATGACTTTTTGTAATCTCTCATATTGTTCGTTCATGTTATTCTCCTTTATCGTTCATTGATTTGAAAAACTGTTCCATTTCATCCGCCTGATCTAAAGTACTGTCAGCTGGAAGTTCATCCAGCGATTCAATTCCGAAGACTTGAAGAAAGTAGTCAGATGTATAGAGCTGCTGGCTGCGGGAGTCTTCCTGTTTCGTCAAAATCAGCCCTTTTTCGACGAGAGTTTTGACAGGACCATCTGAATTGACACCTCTGATTGCCTCTATATCACTCCGTGTTACGGGTTGATTATAAGCGATGATTGCCAGTGTTTCCATAGAAGCCTGGGTCAGTTTACGGCCGACTTCATGAGTGACCAGCTGCTCGATATATGGATTAAGCTCAGCAACGACGCCTAAAAAGTAACGGCTGCCATATTGATTGATACGCATCACGTCTGATTCAAAAGTTTGCACCAGTTCAGCTAATTCTTTCTTCGTCATATTCAAAAGTTCACATAAGGTCTCTGCTTCTATCCCTTCGTCGCCGACTGTATAGAGTAGACCTGTCATAATATCCTGGTTAGTTAACATAGTGCCTTACCTCGTCTGATTTGAATTTCACCGAACAACCGCTCTTGCATCACTATGATTTCACCATGCTTCATCAGTTCCAGCATGGCCATGAAAATAGTGACGAGACGCTGTTTAGATTCATTGAAATCAAACAGGTCCGTAAAGTGAATGGATGACTTTTCAGTCAGTTTATTTCTGATTAAATCTGTACCTTGCTGAATCGTATAAGATTCCCTCTGATAGGTTACTTCCGGCACTTGAATTTTTTTTCTTGATTTCGCTTTTTGGTAGGCTGCCATTAAGTCAACCACCGACAGTTCAATGTCAATATTGGACGACCGCTCATAATGAGACAAGTCAGCAGGAGCTTTGACAAAAAACTGTTCCCGTTCCCGCCTTTTTTCATCGAGCAGTTCAGCATAATATTTATAGTTCTGATATTCTATCAACTGCGTCACAAGCTCTTCACGTGGATCCTCATCAAAATCTTCCTGTTGTACAGGAAGCAGCATTCTGCTCTTTATTCGGAGCAGTTCTGATGCCATGACTAAATATTCACTTTGCACATTGATATCCAACTCTTCCATGGAATTGATATAATTAAAATATTGTTCAGTTAGATGCTTCATTGAAATATCATATATATCTATTTCAAATTTTTTAATCAGATGCAGCAGCAGATCAAGTGGGCCTTGAAAAGCATCTAATTTTACTTCGTACATAAATCTACCTCACAGTCAGGAGTTTTTTTAATGAAAGCAATCATGATTGATTACTATTATCAGTTTTTACATGAACGGCATTATTTTGAATGTCATGAACTGCTGGAAGATGCCTGGAAGGCTCAGCCGCTGTTCACTAAGCAGGATATTGAAGTAGCATTTATCATGCTTGCGACCAGTCAATATCATCAGCGCCGCGGTAATATTTCAGGTGCCGCACGCTGTTTAACAAAAGCAATAGACGGGTTCATACGTCATCACAGTCAATTGAATGATTACGGGGTCGAAACGACAATCATCCCGCTACTCAAACAGCGCTTCAATCAAATTCATGAACCTTACTTACCGCTTCAGCTGCCTCTTACCTCTCAGTGCCTTAATCAGCTGACGATGACTTACCCGGGGTTTAATAGTTTCAATGAAGCAAACCGTGAATGGATTGATTTTCACCGGACGCGTGACCGCTCTGATATTATTGCAGCACGAACCAAGCGGCTAATGAGCAATAAAGACCCAGTAGATGATCCCCCACAAAAGTGCGGCGATCAGCAATGTGATTAATGTGATATATTTACTGTTCTGGTTCATCATAATCTCCTTACGCCCTTGGGTGCGTCTTTTTATAGACGTCACGAATTTGTTTTTTCGAAATGTGTGTGTATAGCTGTGTTGTGCTGATATCTGCATGGCCGAGCATTTCCTGAACGGCGCGTAAATCTGCGCCATTTTCAAGCAGATGTGTGGCAAAAGAATGCCGGAGCGTATGGGGTGTCAATTTCTTTTTGATCCCTGCTTCTTCTTTCAGCTGCTTGATGATTTTCCAGAAGCCCTGTCTTGTCATCCGCCGACCGTGAAAGTTCAGAAATAGACTATTCGTCACTTCTTTTTTCAGCATTTTCGGACGGGTATTCTTAATATAATCATCAAGAACAGTCATAGACTTTGTACCAAGCGGAATAATCCGTTCTTTACTGCCTTTACCGAAGACTCGGACGTATCCCATAATGAGGTTGATGTCATCAAGGTTCAGATTGATCAGCTCACTGACCCTCATGCCTGTTGCGTAGAGGAGTTCCAGCATCGCCTGATCCCTTCTACCGAACAGCTTAGATGTATCAGGAGCATCCAGAAAAATATCCACTTCTTCAATGGATAACACATCCGGTAGATGTTTAGCAACTTTTGGGGGTTCGAGCATCACTGTAGGATCTTTAACTGCGTATTTCTCTCGTAATGCAAATTGATGGAATCCTCTAATAGAAGCAGTATTGCGGGCAATCGTCTTCTGAGATTTATTCTCCTCTTTCAATTGTCCCAAATACAATGTAATGGTAAATCTATCTACATTATCGAGATGGCCTATTTTCTCTTTTTCAAGGAATTCAATATAACCTGTCAAATCTCGTCTGTAGGCGGCAATGGTATTCTCACTCAAACCTTTTTCTATCATAATAAAATGTAAAAATTCCTCTACTATATCACGCATATACTCACCTCTTCTTAAGTTTACCATAATCTTTTTATAAGCAAAGAAAAAACCGCATGCCTGTTGACTGCGGTTAACGATGGCATCGATGACATATTCCGTGGAATGTCAGACGATGGTCCATTATTTTAAAGTTGTAATCTCGTTCAACTTTTTGTTCAACTTCATCTAAAAGATCTTCTTCAATCTCATCTACTGCACCGCATTCCATACATACAAGATGATGATGGAAGTGCACTGCTCCTTCTTTTCTCAAGTCAAACCGAGCAACACCATCTCCGAAGTTAATCTTGTCGACTACTTTGAGTTCAGCAAGAAGCTCTAATGTCCGGTATACAGTCGCAAGCCCGATTTCAGGAGATTTTTCCTTGACTTTTAAATAGACATCTTCAGCACTGAGATGGTCTGATTCATTTTCAAGCAGTACCCTTACTGTTGCTTCTCTTTGTGGAGTCAATTTGTAGGAAGCTGCGTGCAGCTGGTCTTTAATTTTTTGAATTCGTTCCTGCATGAGTCACCTTCCCTAGCACCCTAATATATATTAATAAAATAGCAATAAACAGCTCACTTTGCAACTACTAATGATTATCTATTTAGAATTATTATAATTAAGCAGCAAGTACTGCAAGGCAAGTATCGTTTTCGCATCCTTCGCCTGACCGGAAAGCAGCAGGTGGTTGACTTCATCGACAGGAACCCACATTTCTTCAACAAATTCATCTTCATCTGCTGTCAGTTCAGTTGATGGAATCAACTGGTCCGTCACGTAGAGTGAAATCAACTCATCACAGAAACCAGGAGATACATAGAAATCATAAACATGAGTCAAATGGTCACTTGTATAACCTGTTTCTTCCTCTAATTCACGGCGCGCAGTGTCATCACGTCGTTCACCAGGTTCGACTTTACCTGCAGGAATTTCAATCAGTACTTCTTCCATTGCTTTTCGGAACTGTCTGATCAGCAGTACTTTGTCCTCATGGATAGCAAGTATCGCCACTGCTCCAGGGTGTTTGACGACTTCCCGAGTTGTTGTATGTCCGTTCGGCAGCGTGACGTTATGTTTTTGCACAGTGATGATTCTGCCGTTATAAATTTCTTCCATGCTTATTGTTCGTTCTTCAAATGTCATTGTTTTGTCCTCTTTTCACTACATGTTAAACTATAACTATCATACCACTAGGAGGGATTGCTTGTGAATTTTAGACAGACAAAAAGCGGACTGAAACTTTCTGAGATAGGTCTTGGCTGCATGAATCTGCCTCACGATTACTCATCGGCATCAAAGATCATGACTACGGCGATTGAGCAGGGCATCAATTACTTCGATACCGCTGACTTGTATCAAAAAGGCAAAAACGAAGAATTAATCGGTAGATTTCTTAAAGAAGAAGGTAGACGTGACGACGTGTTAATCGGCTCAAAAGTCGGAAATGAATTCAATTATGAAGATGATGATGTCAAATGGAATCCATCAAGAGCTCATATATTAAAAAGCGTCAAAGATAGTTTGACAAGATTAAATGTGGATTATCTCGATCTATATATGCTGCACGGGGGAACAATTGAAGATAATATGGAGGAAACCATCGATGCATTCAATACTTTAAAGCATGACGGTCTGATCAGAGCCTATGGTATCAGTTCCATCCGTCCTAATGTCATCGATTATTACTTAACACACAGTGATATCGATGTCATCATGATGCAGTTCAATATGATTGATAATCGTCCTGAAATGCTGACGGACAAAATCGCTGCGCATGATGTCAAGATTCTGGCACGCGGCCCAATCATGAAAGGACTGCTGACAGATAAATATTCTGAAGTCGCAGACAAGAAATTCAACGATGGGATTATGGATTACAGCAAGCAGGAATTAACTGAAACATTGGCTAAAGCCGCAAAAGATGCACCACTGACTGAGAGCTCTATGCGTTATCTGCTTGACCAGCCCGTGGCATCCATCATCTGTGGTGCCAGCCGCACTGAACAACTCGAAACCAATCTTGCGCATTATGAAGCTGTTAAAAATGCCGGTCCCACTACCCGACATTTCTTTAAAGATATGAATTATGAGGACCATCTATCATGAAATGGCAGACAGCAGTAACAATAACCGCTGCTGCCACTTCTTCTCTTCTTGCAGTGACAGGTATTCTCGCAAGTCATCATATACTGAATTTTAGACTGCGGGATGTAGAAGTCATCAGACAGAGAGAAATCAAGGCAAAGCGTCTCGACGAGCAGGCATATCAAGCGTTAAATCCCAAGAAAGTCAGTATTGCTTCAACAAACGGCTATCTTCTTGACGCTGAAGTCGTAAAAAAATATCCCCATAAAAAATGGATGATTTTCTGTCATGGTGTCACTGAAAATAAGATTTCTTCAATAAAATATATGAATCTATTTCTTAGTCTCGGTTTTAATACGATTATTTTTGATCATAGAAGACACGGTGCAAGCGGCGGTGTATATTCTACTTATGGTTATTACGAGAAATATGACCTTGAAGCAGTCATTCTTCATTTAAAAGAGAATTACGGGTTTGATATAGAATTCGGGGTACACGGAGAATCGATGGGTGCTGCTACGATGCTGCTCTATGCCGGAGAACTTGCGAATGAAGCGCAGTTTTACATCTCCGACTGTTCGTTCTCATCGTTTGAAAAAGAGCTCACTCATATTATTGGAATGAAGCTCAAAATCGGTTCGGGCTTTCTGCTGAAAATCGTCAACATCTTCCTCAGACTGCGCTCTAAGTTCTCTCTCTATGCTGTCTCACCGATTAAAATCGTTGAGAACATTGAACAACCGGTACTGTTTATTCATTCTAAGCCTGATACATTCATTCCTTACACGCATTCGGTTGATCTCTACAATAAGAAAAAAGGTCCGAAGATGAAATGGTATCCTGAGTACGGAAGTCATGCAGCAAGCTACAATGTCAATCCTGTGACGTATCGCAAGAAAGTCATTGAATTCCTGGATACGTATCAGCTGCTGCCTGTCAAATAACAGCATCGTGTCCGCCTAAAGCCTTAGCGGACACGTTCCATCATTCAGAGTCAAAGCTCTTCGACATAAAAGCACGTTCAAGCTGCTGTTCAATCAGTCTTGGAAAGAGATTATAAAGCGTCAAACTCATATGCATCCATCGGGGCCGGTTGATTTCTAATGTCTTAGTCAATATACCATCGATGATCTCTTGTGCTAACTGATATCTATCGATTTGAAGCTTTTTCGTCAATCCTTCGTATGTACCGCTCTCATCTGCACGACTAAAGAATGATGTCGCAATAGGTCCCGTCTGTACTGTCATCACATGCAGATCAGGATGCTCCATACGAAGTGCGTTGCTGAATGACGATAAGCCTGCTTTTGAAGCAGCATAGATAGCACTATACGGCGTTGTCACTCTCGCAGCCTGCGAGGAAATATTGACGATTGAACTATTCTCACGCAAATAAGGAATGACCATATGTGTGAGCTGCAGTGTCTGTGTCAAATTAACATTGATAATATCGTGTATGTCTTCAGGCGTATGAGACATGAACGATTTAAAGTAACCGAAGCCCGCATTATTGATCAGTCCATCAAATATCGGTTGATTGACTGTCAGCAGGTGCCGGATACGCTCAACTTCATGCGGTTCATTCAAATCTGCTTTGATAACATCGAGTCGTTCAGGATAAGCTGCCCGTAATGCTGCTAGTTTCTCCTCGCTTCGGCCGATGACCGTCACAAAAGCACCACGGCTGACCAGTTCCAAAACCATTGCTTCACCCAGCCCACTTGTGCCGCCGGTCAATAAATACCTTTTTCCTATCATGATTTCATCTCCAATGCTGATATATGGTTATGTTACACTAGTATAGACAATAATAAAATGACAGAGGTGTAAATGAATGAAAATTGTATTTTACGGCGCAGGTCATATGGCGAGTGCGATTTTTACCGGCCTGATTGAGAGCAGCGTGCTGCACAGTCATGACATCTATCTGACCAATCATTCTAGTGAATCACTGTTGAAATACTATCAGGAAAAATACAATGTTAACTATAGTTATGATGATGATGACCTATTACAAGGGGCGGATTACGTCTTTCTTGCAACGAAGCCGTATGATTTTCCGGCTCTTGCAGATCGCATCAAAGGCAAAATCAGACCTGAAAATCATCTGATCTCCATTATGGCAGGACTGTCTATCCATGAAATCAAGACCATCCTTCAAACATCAAATCCTATTGCCAGAATTATGCCGAATACCAACGCCCAAGTGCAACATTCAGTGACCGGCATTACATTCTCCGATTCTTTTGATGACGCGAACAAAGAAGAAATCTATAACATACTGAATTCGTTCGGTTCCGCGCTGGAAGTTGAAGAAGAGATGCAGCATCAGGTCACAGCAGTCACAGGCAGTGGCCCGGCATTTCTATACTACGTATATGAACAGTATTTAAGTGCTGCAAAAAAGGTCGGACTTTCTGAAAAAGATGTTGATGAAGCGGTCCGACACTTAATTATAGGCACTGGACAGATGCTTGAACAAAGTGATTTAACGATGGCAGAACTACGTGAGAATGTCACCTCAAAAGGTGGCACTACAAAAGCAGGTCTTGACGCTTTAAGACAGCATCCTATCGAAGATATTTTTGTGGACTGCCTGCAGCAGGCATTGAAACGAAGTAAAGAACTATCCAATTAATACACAAAAACAGTAGACACGGCGCCGTGTCTACTGTTTTTGCTTATTCGATATCATAAGTCATATAATCTTCAGTAATTTGAAAGTTAAAGTCCGGATGCTCACTCCGTATCTTTGCGGTAAGTACTTCGATTTGTTCTTTCGTGTATCGATTACTGACATGATTGATGAGAGTCATTTTGACGGCGCTTGATTCCGCAAGCTGAATCAGATCATCGATATGACTGTGAAAGTATTTGTGGCTTAAGTCATGATCGCCATCAAGATAAGTAGATTCGTGGATGATCACATCTGCGTCCTGGGCAAGTACATTTTCATTGAAGGCAGGCATAGTGTCACCAAAAAATGTCACAACTTTGCCGGGTTCAGACGGCCCTTTGAAGTGAGACGTCTGCAGTTTCTGACCACCGTATTCGACGATCTCCGCTGCTTTAAACTGCTTATAGATAGGTCCCGGCTCAATGCCAAGTGCTATCAGTTTGTGCTGCAACAGACTTCCTTCCTTATCGGGAAACTGTAGACGATAACCAAAAGACGGGATACCATGATTCAGAGCACCGGCTGTTATCGTTACATCATGGACAGACAACTGGTCATCACCATCAATCTCTATCACATCAAGAGGATAATTCAAATGAGATGCTGATACTGTTAGCGTTGTCTCAATAAATAGTTTGATACCCTTCGGTCCAATGACTATCAGCGGTTTGCCTTCTCCCCCTTGAAAGCTGCGTGATGTTAATAATCCCGGCAAGCCGAAAATATGATCTCCGTGGAGATGCGTGATAAATATCGTCGTTAATTTTCCAAGTTTGATAGAAGTATTAAGAATTCGATGCTGCGCCGCTTCTCCTGCATCAAACAACCAGTATTCATTATATAAGGGATTTAAGTCAAGAACAGTCGTCTGTGTATTTCTTTCTTTTGTCGGCAGACCTGCACTTGTTCCTAAAAAAGTAATTTTCATTTCATTCACCTGCTCAATTAATCAAGTCATTATAGCATGTTTTATTTGTATTTTCAGAGATTCTATGAAAAAATAAAAAAGACTTTTAACGAATCGAGGTTACTCAGTTGGATATTGAAATACAAAACATACCATGTTTAATCACAATCTTTGGTGCAACAGGTGACTTGAGCCATAGGAAACTGTTTCCATCGCTGTTCCATCTTTATCAACAGAATAATCTTAATGAACATGTCGCAATTATCGGTGTCGGCCGCCGCGACTGGACAAATGAAAAGTTCCGCAGCGAAATTCAGGCATCTATCACTGAACATGTCAAAGATACATCACGCATCGAGGACTTTTTGACGCATGTCTTCTACCAATCTAATGATGTCAATGATCTGGCAAGTTATGATGAACTCGTCACGCTGTCTGACGAACTTGACAAGAAATTCTCACTGGAAGGTAATCGTCTCTTCTACTTGGCTATGGCACCTGAATTTTTCGGGATAGTCACAGATTCATTGAAATCAAGTGGTCTGACCAAAACTAAAGGATTCAAGCGACTTATTATCGAAAAACCGTTCGGTACAGATTTAAAAACTGCTGAAGCTTTGAACAAGCAGATCACGAAATCCTTCAAGGAAGAAGAAATTTTCCGTATCGACCATTATCTCGGCAAAGATATGGTGCAGAACATTGAAATCATCCGGTTCAGTAATGCGATGTTCGAACCTCTCTGGAACAATAAGTACATCTCAAATATACAGATTACCTCTTCAGAGACTCTTGGTGTCGAAGACCGCGGCGGTTATTATGATAACTCCGGCGCTTTAAAGGATATGGTGCAAAACCACATGCTGCAAATCGTATCATTACTTGCGATGGAACCACCGATTTCTCTACAATCTGAAGATATTCGGAATGAAAAAGTTAAAGCACTTCGTTCCATCCGGCACGTCTCTGAATCGGAAGTCAAAGATTACTTTGTCCGCGGCCAGTATGACACAGGTGTCATTAACGGTGAAGAAGTTCCGAAATATCGTGATGAAGATCATGTCAACCCGATGTCGAATACACCGACATTCGTTGCTGCTAAAGTGATGATTGATAATTTCCGCTGGGCAGGTGTTCCTTTCTACATTAGAACGGGTAAACGGATGAAAGAAAAAGAAATCCGCGTCGTAGTGGAATTCAAAGAAGTACCGATGAACCTCTACTACAAGAAAGACCAGCATCTGGATTCAAACCTGCTCATCATCAACATTCAACCGAATGAAGGTCTGGAACTTCATCTGAATGCAAGAAAATACATTGAAGGTATCGATACAGAACCTGTGAAGCTATCGTATGCACTGACGACTCAAGATAAAATGAACACAGTAGATGCCTATGAAGGTCTTATCTACGACTGTTTAAGAGGCGATTCAACTAACTTCACCCACTGGGAAGAATTGAAAGCAACTTGGAGTTATGTTGATACAGTGGATAAGTATTGGAATGATAATCCTGCACCGTTCCCTAATTATCCAGCGGGTTCAAACGGTCCTATCAAAAGCCAGCTGTTACTCAGCCAGGATAACCTTCACTGGTGGGATTTTTAGTATGAACCTCTTCCACAGTGGAAGAGGTTTTTTATAGGAGAATTGCTATGAATTATGATGATTTGCTGCATATCAGTACTGAAGAAGAGCATCACCAATTTCCTGTCATTACGCATTACCATAGATATGAACCGACAGCCTATAACGACCTTGTGATGCTGGCTGAAGCCATCAGACCGCTACTTCACCATAATGAACAGCTCGTCGATTTCGGTTCCGGGTTAATGCGTGTCCCTATTTTTATGAATTATCTGCTTCCTATCCATACACTTGGAATTGAACTGAACAAAGCGTTGTATATGGACGGCATGAAAAACGTTGAATCCTATCAGCAGCACCATCAAAGTCATTACGATATCCGGTCATTAAATATCAATGTCACTGATTATCAGTTCACTGGCAGCGAATCGATACTCTTTTTCTTCAATCCTTTTTCAGCTGATATATTCAAATCAGTGCTCTATCAATTCCTTACCCACACTTCTTACAAACATAGGGTTTTAGTGATATTATATTATGCAAAGGTGGAATATATTGATGCCATCCATCAGCTGAATATCTTCAATGAAATTAAGCGGATACCACTAGCACAGTATCCAGATGATGAGAATGATATGATCATCATTTATCAGCTCGGGTGAAGAATAACTAACGGAAGTGTGATTTAATGGAAGCATTAAAAATGGTCCAGCAGGTCATCGTCTATCTTGAAGACCATCTGCTGGACACAGTTAACTTAGATGAGATGGCAGATTATATCGGTGTCACCGCCTATCATCTTAATCAGACATTCACTATGATCTGCGGCATGAACACGACTGAATATGTGCACCGAAGAAGATTATCTGAAGCGGCGATTGATCTTATACATGGTGAACGTAGACTGCTTGATGTAGCGAGTGATTACGGCTACAAAGATGCCCACAGCTTTTCTGCTGACTTCAGTGATTATCATGGGATATCACCCGTACTTGCAAGAACCAGCAAAGATTCTTTGAAACTCTTTAACAGACTATATGTCAAATATGGTGTCACAGATCAGCCGCCGCTGTCATTCAGCATCCAGGATTTCCATGAAGCCAGACTGGCCGGCTACCGGGTATTCATTCCTAATGAAGCACTTTATAACCATTTCTTAATCGCTGACCTGTTATATGATGCTGACCAAACAGGCCAGTTGGATGAACTGAAGAAACTGACTACAGCTCACCTGTTCTATGTTTCTGTCCATCCATCGAATGAAGGTATTGAAGTATTTTACGGCGTTCCTTTTGACGGGAGTACAACGCTTGAGATTGAATACATTAAGGCTTCAAAAGCAGCTGTATTCCGCGAACAAGGGCACATTGATTTCCTCTATAATCAAGTATGGCAGTCCATTGAACAGCAGATTGCTGTGACACTGGATTATAAGAAAAATGACTATTACCTTTCCTTATTACCGCTGAATCTTGATTTTGACAGTGATTATACTAAGATGACCTTTGTGCTGCCTATTCAGTGACAATGAATTTCATCATGACAAAAGGACTTAAATCAGAGTGATTTAAGTCCTTTTGTTTGATAGATAAAATTTTAAAAATTCTTTTTACTTCCAATCAGTATGGAAGATACCTTCTTTATCTTTTCGTTCATAAGTATGGGCACCGAAGTAATCACGCTGCGCTTGAATTAAGTTAGCAGGCAGGTCTTCAGCGCGATAGCTATCGAAGTAAGAGATGGCAGCTGCAAACGATGGAACTGGGAATCCTGCTTCGATTGCAGTCCCAGTCACCTTACGTAAAGATCCGTTGTATTTAGAGACGATGTCTTTAAAGTAAGGGTCAAGCAGCAAGTTCTGCAGGTCAGCATTGTTGTCGTAAGCATCTTTAATTTTTTGCAGGAACTGTGCACGGATGATACAGCCTTCACGCCAGATCATAGCGAGATCACCTAACTGGAGATTCCAGTTGTTAGAATCACTCGCCACTTTCATCTGACTGAATCCTTGTGCATAACTGCAGATTTTACTCATATATAATGCCTGACGAATCTGCTCAAGAAACTCTGTTTTATCACCTTGAAACGAATATTCATGACCAACAAATTCTTTTGCAGCGACTTGACGTTCATCTTTTTGAGCTGAAATAAAACGTGCAAATACTGATTCAGTAATGATTGTAAGTGGAATACCTAATTCAAGGGCATTGATAGATGTCCACTTTCCTGTGCCTTTTTGACCGGCTTTGTCCATCACTTTCTCAACAAGCGGTGTACCGTCATCATCTAGCTTGCGGAAGATATCTGCTGTAATCTCGATCAAGTAAGAGTCAAGTTCCCCTTGATTCCATTCATCGAATGTATCAGCAATTTCATGATGATCCATCTTAAGGACATTTTTCATTAAGTCATAGCTCTCTGCAATCAACTGCATGTCCGCATACTCAATACCGTTATGGACCATTTTTACATAGTGACCCGCACCATCAGGACCAATATAAGTCACACATGGTTTACCGTCAGTTGCTTTAGCTGAAATGTCTTCTAATATCGGCTTCACTAATTCATAAGCTTCCTTCTGCCCGCCAGGCATAATGGATGGACCATGCAAAGCACCTTCTTCACCACCAGAAACACCAGTACCGATGAAGTTCAGACCTTTTTCAGACAAGTATTTGTTACGACGGATCGTATCAAGGTAATTCGTATTACCCCCGTCGATTAAGATGTCTCCTTCATCAAGAAGTGGGATCAAGCTTTCAATCGTATGATCAGTTGCTTCACCTGCTTTGACCATCATCAAAATTCTTCTCGGCACTTCGAGGCTCGTTACAAACTCTTCAAGAGAGTATGTCGGGAAGATGTTTTTACCTTCAGATTCCTGAACCATTTCATCTGTTTTTTGAGGAGAACGGTTGAAAACTGCTACTGAATATCCTCTTGATTCAATATTCCAAGCCAGATTCTTACCCATTACGGCAAGACCGACGACACCGATTTGCTGTTTAGTCATGTACATACCTCTTTCCTAGTAATTTACTCAATCATTATAACATAGTAGAAGGGCGGTCACTAAAAAGAAAGACTGCCTGCACCCTTTGTTGAATAAAAAAAGAATGGCTGTTCATCCATTCTTCTTAAAGCAGATCATTAAACGAGCTTGATGATTTCCAGCACTTGAGAAGTCAGTTTTTCAAGCTGGTCAATCGGCATTCTTTCATTTTTAGTATGAATTTCCTCGTAGCCAACAGCAAGGACGATTGTCGGCACTCCTAGACCATTGAAAATATTAGCATCACTGCCTCCGCCACTATGGATCAGTTCAGGTGTAATTCCGATATTCTCAGCAGCCTGTTTTGCAATTTGTACTACTTTGGAATCTTCAGCAGCATTAAAACAAGGATAAGCAGGAATGATATTGACATCAGCTTTCCCGCCCATTTCTTCTGCTGTCCGTTCAAATGTTTCCTTCATATGTGCCACTTGCTTATCCAGCTTTTCCTGATTGATACTTCTTGCTTCACTAAGCAGATAGCAGCTATCCGCTACGATGTTAGTGACCGTGCCACCTTCAAAACGTCCAATATTGGCAGTCGTTTCTTCATCAATACGACCTAGTGTCATACGACTTACAGCTTTTGCTGCAATATTGATCGCGCTGATTCCTTTTTCAGGAGCAACCCCGGCGTGTGCAGTGACACCGCTGATGACTGTTTCGACTTTTGCCTGAGAGGGTGCAGCAGTGACAATAGTTCCCACTGTATTGCCTGAATCAAGCGCATAACCGAATTCTGACGTTAAGTATTTCTTGTCGAATGCTTTAGCTCCGACGAGCTGACTTTCCTCACCTACGGAAATGACAAATTGAAGATTACCATGTGATAATTCGTCTTCTTGAATGACCCGGATTGCTTCGATCATTGTCGCTATACCCGCTTTATCATCCGCCCCTAAAATAGTTGTCCCGTCACTTGAAATGATTCCGTCTTTAATGACAGGCTGAATGTTCTGACCTGGAGTCACTGTATCCATATGGCAGGAGAAATAAATAGGTGTCTGCTCCATATTACCTGTCATATTGATAATCAAGTTACCTGCACCGAATCCTGTCTTCTCTTGACTGTCATCTTCTATCACTTCAAGTCCAAGACCTGAAAATAATCCTTTTAAGTGGTCTGCAATGGCTCTTTCATGACCGGTTTCACTATCAATCTTAACAAGTTCGACAAAAGTATCTACTAATCGCTGCTGGTTAATCATGTGTTCACTCCTCAATTATATTTGAATTTGCTATAATGTAACAAAACATGAAAGGATGACATGACTTGAATAACAAACGTTTCAGACAAATATTTATCTATTTGATGTTGATTGCTATTGTCGCATCATTGATTCTCTCAAGTTTAATCCCATTACTCGCAAACTAAGTCTACTTCATCGTAGACTTTTTTTAATACTTTTTCAAAGAACCAAACTTGGATTTGACGTTCAAATATGATTCTATTTCCTTGATGAGCTGCATCGCTGCTGCTCTAGACTTAAGCTGTTCATAATTACTAGGCAGATCGTGATTTTCCATATCCAGACTGATTTCATATAAATCATGGAGACGTATAGCTGTATAGTCATTGCTTGAAACGCCGCGACTCATAGCTGCTAGTATATCACTGCATCGATTATGAATTTTATCCGCCTGATTCATTTCATTGATCAATTCAGCCATACGATAGAGCAGTTCAACCTGCTCACCTCTCATATCAAAATAATGATAATAGGAATTTTCATTTCGTACAAAGTGATTTTCTACATCCATAAAGGCGATGGATTTAGCTTTTTCAATCGTCTCGTTCAATAGATCAAGGACGTCTGGTTCTAGTTTAATATCGATATATTTAATCGCGTCACTGAATTGACCGAGTATTTGCTGAAAATCGCCTTCAATCCTTTTTTTGTACTGTTCAAGCTCCTGTTCCCGGTTCGGCATATAACTGTTCAGCAGCAGAGCAATACCGACACCGATTACTAACAAGATCATTTCGTTCAGCATCAAAGCAGGCGTTACATGGCCTGAGTTAAAGCAGTGCAGCATAATGACGCATGCGGTCACTACACCTTCTTGTGTGCCGATCATGACCGTGACCGGAATAAAGAACAGTACAAGTAGTCCAAGGACCACAGCGTTATATCCAAGATACTCGAAAAAGACATATGAGAACAAGATAGCAATCATACATGAAACAACACGCGACATCGCGGCTTCCATGGATTTAATCTTTGTATTTTTGACACACAGTACAACAATAATCGCTGCAGATGAAAAATTTTCAAGACCAAGCAGCTTTGCAATTAACACACCAAGTGCCATTCCAACTGCCGTCTTTATCGTTCTGTAGCCGATGCGATAAGTTTTTAAAGAAAAATTCAGCATAAATGAAAATAAAGCCGGGGGAAATCCCCAGGCTTATCTCTCCTCCCCGTATTCTTCAAATAGGGCTTGGATATTAGTTATCACACTCATCGGGTCGTGTCCTTCGATTTCGTGACGTTCAATCATTGTCACAATCTTGCCGTCTTTGACTAAAGCAAACGACGGACTTGATGGTGGATAACCTTCAAAGTAATCTCGTGCTTTCGCCGTTGCTTCTTTGTCCTGTCCTGCAAATACAGTGACCAGGCGGTCTGGTAATTTATCATAATGCAATGCATGAGCCGCTGCAGGGCGTGCAATACCACCGGCACACCCGCATACCGAGTTGACCATGACAAACGTTGTTCCTGGCTGTTCAAGCGTTGCTTCTACTTCTTCAGCTGTACGAAGCTGTTGATATCCTGCACTTTCGATTTCTTGACGTGCCGTATCTACAACTTGATTCATATACAGATTAAAATCCATTTCCATTACTAACACCTCTTCATATAGTCATATTATCATATTACATAATTCAACATGAATAATCTAGAGAGTTGTTTGATTAATAGATAGAAGTATGGTCAACCGTCATCTGTTCAAGATTAGCTTTGACGCGCTGCAGAAATTGCCCTGCCACAAGCCCGTCCAGAATTCTATGATCGATCGACAGACAGAGATTACACATATCACGAACCGCAATCATGCCGTCAATGATGACCGGACGTTTGACAATGGTCTCAACTTGAAGGATAGCAGCCTGTGGATGATTGATAATTCCCATTGACTGAACAGAACCGAAAGAACCGGTATTGTTCAGTGTGAATGTTCCGCCCTGCATATCGGCACTGCTGAGCTGATGGCTGCGTCCTTTGTCAGCGAGTTCGCTGATCCGCTTCGCGATTCCTTTAATGGACAGATCATCGGCATGATGAATGACTGGAACATACAGTTTATCGTCACTTGCGACAGCAATCGATAAATTAATATCTTGATTGATAACTATTTGATCATCTTGCCATGAACTGTTCAGCATCGGAAATTCTTTTAATGCTTCTGCCACTGCCTTGGCGAAGAAGCTGAAGAATGTCAGATTGTAACCTTCCTGCTGCTTGAACTGGTTTTTATGCTTGTTGCGCGTTTTAACGAGCTCAGTGACATCAACTTCAATCATCATCCAGGCATGAGGAATTTCTGTGACACTCTGCACCATTTTATTCGCAATCGCACGTCTCACACCGTTGACAGGAATGGTTTCGCCTGCAGTAGGTGCCGGTTTTGCAGCCGGTACGGATGAGGATGCAGAAACAGCAGCTGCCGCTTGTTCAGGCGCCTTGCTTTGTTCACTTGATATCGGTGCTTCAGGCATACCGTTCTCTATCGCATTCATGATATCTTTCTTTGTGACGCGCCCTTCAAATCCTGTTCCAGTGACTTGCGCAAGATCGATACCATGTTCACTGGCAAGCTTGAAGACGACCGGCGAAAACTTGCCGTTGTTCTTCTGCCCAGCAGGCTGTGCAGCAGGCTTCACTGACTCTTTCACTTCTGTTGATGCTTTCGTTTCAACCGATGCCGGCGCTTCACTGCCGGACGCTTCCTCATCGGTCGCAATACGGCAGATGACTGTCCCGATATCGACAGTCTCTCCTGCTTCAACAACTATCTCACTGATGGTACCAGTCACTACAGAGGGCACTTCAGCAGTCACTTTATCTGTAATGACTTCACAAAGCGGTTCATATTCATTGATTGTATCGCCCACTTTAACGAGCCAGTTTTCAATCGTTCCTTCATGTACACTTTCACCTAATTTAGGCATTGTAATATCCATGATTAACCTCCATTAAAAGTTTGCAAGCTCGCGCATTGCAGTCTCTATTTTCTCAGGATTCACCATGAAAAAATCTTCCATCGGTGGTGAATAAGGCATGGCTGGTACATCCGGACCTGCCAGTCGTTTGATCGGCGCGTCCAAGTCAAACAGACAGTTCTCAGCGATGATTGCTGACACTTCACTCATAATGCTGCCTTCCAGATTATCTTCTGTGACGAGCAGCACTTTTCCTGTTTTCTTAGCGGCATTGATGACATATTCTTTATCGATCGGATAGACGGTTCTCAAATCAACCACTTCAGTTTCTATACCTTCAGCTGCCAGCTTTTCAGCTGCCTGTAGTGCATAATTGACGCACAGACCGTAAGTGATGACTGTGATGTCATCGCCTTCACGTTTAGAGTCTGCCTTGCCGATCGGTACGATGTAATCTTCTTCAGGAACTTCCTGCTTCAATAACCGATATGCTTTTTTGTGTTCAAAATAAAGTACAGGATCATCATCTCGTATAGCAGCTTTTAATAGTCCTTTTGCATCATAAGGAGTGGACGGAATCACCACTTTAAGTCCTGGTGTTGATGCAAAAATCGTCTCGATGGACTGTGAGTGATACAGCGCTCCGTGAATACCGCCGCCAAAAGGTGCGCGAATCGTGAGTGGACAATTCCAGTCATTGTTAGAACGATATCTGATTTTTGCTGCCTCATTCAGAATCTGATTGGTAGCTGGTAAAATATATTCTGCAAACTGTATCTCTGCAACAGGCCGCTTACCCACCATAGCAGCGCCGATAGATGCTCCGACAATATTTGATTCTGCTAATGGTGCGTCAATGCTTCTATACTCGCCGTATTTCTCCTGGAGTCCTTTCGTAACGCCGAAGACACCGCCTTTTTTACCGACATCTTCGCCGATGACAAATACATTGCTGTCGCGTTCCATTTCTTCAGCCATCGCCTGATGAATCGCTTCTAAATAAGATATTTTAGCCATGATTAACCTCCATAAACATGAAGCAGTGCTTCTTCCGGTGCCGGATAAGGGGCCTGCTCTGCTTTTTTCGTTGCATCGTTGACGATTGCTGTGAGTTCTTTGTCAATGTCTTCAAACCACGCCTCGTCAGCTGCCTTATGTTCCATCATATAGGCTTTAAATCTGATGTTACAATCCAATTCTTTATTGGACGCCCGTTCTTCTTTAGAACGGTAACTGTCATCGTCGTCAGAAGAATGCGCAGTCAGTCGTGTTGACATCGCTTCGATCAACGTCGCACCTTCACCGTTCAGTGCACGTTCTCTTGCCTCTTTGACAGCTTTGTAGACAGCTACTGGATCATTCCCATCAATATGTTCACCGTGCATGCCGTAACCGAGTGCACGGTCCGATAATTTATCCGCACCATATTGCAGTGTATGCGGCACACTGATTGCATATTTATTGTTTTCAATGATACAGATGAAAGGAAGATCATGTACCCCTGCAAAGTTTAATCCTTCATGAAAATCACCTTGGTTACTTGATCCTTCTCCAAGCGTTGTCAGTGCAACCTTCTTCTTATCATCCATTTTAAATGCAAGCGCTGCGCCGACTGCATGCAGCACTTGTGTGGCTACACATGAACCCTGCGATAAAATGCCGCATGATTTTTTACTGAAATGTGACGGCATCTGCTTGCCACCGCTTGAAATATCACCGGATTTTGCAAAAGCAGACAGCATCGTTTCTTCAGGTGTCATCCCCATATGTGTGACGAGCGCAAGGTCACGGTAGTACGGAGAAGTGATATCTCCTTGTTCGAGTGCGTAGGCAGCGCCAACTTGTGTGGCTTCCTGTCCTTGACAGCTGATAACGAACGGCAGCTTTCCTGCACGGTTCAACAACCACATCCGTTCATCAAGTTTTCTACCGAGCAGCATCGAACGGTACATAGCTTTT
>CAACWY010000001.1_pt1 | contig 103389 bp, 105 predicted proteins | sample 2275801 | NCBI WGS metagenome assembly CAACWY01 (sample SAMEA5312475, study PRJEB27640) | indoor metagenome | biome: indoor environment; feature: uncontrolled; material: tiles wood | place: Germany | collected 2014-07-07 | reverse complement strand
GGATTAGGGACTAAGTTGACTGTAGATGTCAGCCTTGTCGTACCTGACGAATCTAAAAGCCTGCAGGACGGTGCTCTTGTCCCATGGCAGCCGATCAGTTCTGAATATTATCCGAATTTGCTGAAGCAGGCATGTAAACATTATAAGATTAATATGAAGAAACCGTTCAAAGATCTGACAGATAAAGAGCGCCACATCATTCTTTACGGCGGCGATGACACGATCGCTTTCAAGTTTAAGCAGGACAACGGTGTCAGCCGTACAAGAAGTATGAAATTTGAAGGGATCGTCAATAATATTGAACGTCGCTTCAAAGAAACGCCGTCTGAATATACAAGAGAACAGATGCGTAAATATATGGCAGATGAAACATGCGAGACATGTCATGGGTATCGTCTGAATGAACAGGCTATGGCTGTAAAGATTAACGAAGAACATATCGGGCAGACTGTTCTGCGTTCCATAGGTGAATCTGTTGAATATTTTGATTCGTTAGTATTGACTGAGAAAGAACAGACGATTGCTAATTTAATCCTAAAAGAAATCACAGAACGTCTATCATTCTTGAATAACGTGGGACTTGAGTATTTGACGCTAAACCGTATGGCAGGATCACTATCAGGTGGAGAAGCGCAGAGAATTCGGCTGGCAACACAGATCGGTTCGCGACTGACCGGTGTCCTCTATATTCTTGATGAACCATCCATCGGCTTACATCAACGGGATAATGACCGGTTAATACAAACACTGCAGTCAATGCGTGACATGGGTAATACACTTATTGTCGTTGAACACGATGAAGATACTATGCTTGCTGCGGATTATTTGATCGATATTGGACCTGGAGCGGGCGTCCACGGAGGAGAAGTAGTGTCTCAAGGAACTCCGAAGCAGGTCATGAAAGACAAGAAATCTTTGACCGGACAATATTTGAGCGGTAAGAAGAAAATTGAACTGCCGGAGACCCGCCGTCAACCTGATGGCCGCTATATATCTGTCAGAGGGGCAACAAGCAATAATCTGAAACATGTTGATGTAGATATACCTCTTGGAATGATGACTGTTGTAACAGGTGTTTCAGGATCTGGTAAGAGTACACTGATCAATGACGTACTCTACAAAGGGCTGGCACAGAAAATTTATAAGGCTAAGGCAAAACCAGGACCGCACCAGTCCATTGAAGGGGCAGAGCATATTGAGAAAATCATTGATATTGATCAGTCGCCTATCGGCCGGACGCCGCGTTCCAATCCCGCAACATATACGGGTGTGTTCGATGATATCCGCGACGTCTTCAGTCAGACAAATGAAGCTAAATTAAGAGGATACCAAAAAGGCCGCTTTAGTTTCAATGTTAAGGGCGGAAGATGCGAGGCATGTCGTGGAGACGGTATCATTAAGATAGAGATGCACTTTCTGCCTGATGTCTATGTACCGTGTGAAGTATGTGACGGCAAGCGTTATAACCGTGAAACACTTGAAGTGACTTACAAAGACAAAAATATATCAGATGTACTCGATATGACGGTTGAAGACGGCTATCATTTCTTCGAAAATATTCCGAAAATCAACCGCAAACTGAAAACAATTGTCGATGTGGGTCTCGGTTATATCAAGATGGGGCAGCCGGCGACGACGTTATCAGGCGGAGAAGCGCAGCGTGTAAAACTTGCTTCAGAACTTCATCGACGCTCCAATGGTAAATCACTTTATATTCTGGATGAGCCGACAACAGGACTGCATGTAGATGACGTAGCAAGGCTGCTCAAAGTATTGCATCAACTCGTAGAAAATGGTGATACTGTCATCATCATTGAACATAATTTAGACGTGATTAAAACTGCAGATCATATCATTGATTTAGGACCAGAAGGTGGTGCGGGCGGTGGAACAATCATTGCCGAAGGAACACCTGAAGTCATTATGGAGACGAAAGAATCGTATACAGGACAATATTTAAAGCAGCTGGTTGAACGTGTACATAAGCAGTTCAACTGATAGGTTATGTTGAATAAAGTAGACGAATAGAATGATATAAGTGCTGGAACAACATAGGTTTCAGCACTTTTTTATGTCAAAGTATAGAATACGATAAGTGGAGACGACCGCTCTTCATTTCATTGTAATTAGAGCGGAAGTTATTTAGAATGAAAGTAACGAGGAGGTTTCTCATGATAACAAGTAATGATATTAATGCTAACTTTAAACTGAAAGTGTTAGCGGGTGAACAAGGCATGGACCGTGTCGTGATGAACACGGACATCTCCCGTCCTGGCCTTGAAATGGCCGGCTATTTTTCCCACTATTCATCTGACCGCATTCAAGTGCTCGGAACAACCGAAACATCGTTTTTTGAAATGTTGGGCAAGGAAGACAAAGTCGATAGAATGAACAAACTCTGTCGTAAAGAAACACCGTGTATTATCATCACAAGAGGCATCGAACCACCGCCTGAACTGATTGCTGCGTGCGACCGAAAAGGGACCCCTCTGCTCTCTTCTGAAGATGCGACAACTAGTCTTATCAGTAAACTGACTTCATTTCTTGAGACGCAGCTTGCTCCAGAAACCAGTCTCCACGGTGTACTAGTCGACGTCTACGGCATCGGTGTACTGATTACCGGCGATTCCGGTGTCGGTAAGAGTGAAACTGCATTAGAACTCGTGAAACGCGGACATCGACTAGTTGCAGATGATAATGTAGAAATTAAAGAAATCTCTAAAAATGTACTGATGGGTAAGCCCCCTCAGCTGATTGAACATCTGCTTGAAATTAGAGGCCTCGGAATCATCAATGTCATGACATTGTTTGGTGCAGGTTCCATTCTGCAGGAGAAACGTGTCATGCTGAACATCAACCTGGAAACATGGAATAAAGATAAAATGTATGATCGCGTCGGTCTGGTGGAAGAAAAACTGACTATACTGGATTCTCAGATTACTAAAAAAACGATTCCTGTAAGGCCGGGTCGTAACTTAGCTGTCATCATTGAAGTCGCCGCTATGAATTATCGGTTGAATGCGCTGGGTGTCAATACTGCTGAAGAATTCAACAACCGTCTGAACGACCAAATCAGAAGTCAGTCTTTGAAAGGAAACTAATATGACATTATTACTTAATCCAATTGCATTTGAACTCGGACCATTATCAGTCAGATGGTACGGCATCATTATTGCGACCGCTATATTGATCGGTTATTTGGTTGCACAGCGCGAATCTATAAAGAAGGGCTACGAAGATGATACGTTGATTGATATTGTCGTCTGGGCGGTCATCATGGCTATTATTTGTGCACGCATTTACTATGTAGCATTTGAGTGGGATTACTACAAAGCGCACTTAGCAGAGATACCTATGATCATGAATGGTGGTATCGCCATACACGGTGGATTAATCGGCGCATTTGCTACGGGGTTCATCATTGCCAAACGCAAAAATCTATCGTTCTTCCAGCTTGCTGATATCGTCGCACCAAGTATTATTCTTGCTCAAGCGATCGGTCGATGGGGCAACTTTATGAACCAGGAAGCACACGGAGGAGAAGTATCACGGACATTTCTTGAAAACTTGATGCTTCCTGAATGGATGATCCATCAGATGGAAATCGACGGCAGTTATTATCATCCGACATTTCTCTATGAATCGCTCTGGAGTTTAACTGGCTTTGTGATCTTGATGCTGGTAAGAAAACATTTGAGAATCGGCCAGACATTCCTGCTGTATGGTATATGGTATTCCATCGGTCGTTTCTTTGTGGAAGGATTGCGGACTGACAGCCTGATGCTGACAGACAGCTTAAGAATTGCTCAAGTCATTTCAATTGTCATTATCGTTGCAGCTGTCATCACTTGGCTCTACCGGTCATACCGTTACCATCTGCCAAAATACGGTGATGTCAATGTTCCGCTAAAAGGAAGCAGCGATGAGACGTACCACTAGGACACCTGTCAATGGACCAAACCCATTATGGCGGTTATATAAGACCGTGTCGTTTCTGAAGGTTTTGCGTAATACGATTATCATCGAGACGGGGAGATTGATTCCGTCGATGCAGCTGAAGAGACAGCTTTATCAATTGACGGGAATGTCGATAGGACCCCATACATCAATTGCTTACAAAGTGACTCCGGATATAATGTTTCCTGAACTGATTACTATTGGCAGCAATTGTGTGATAGGATTTCATTCAACGCTTCTCTGTCATGAATATTTAGTCCATGAATATCGGACAGGACCGATTATCATAGGTGATGAGGTAATGATTGGCGCAAATGCGATAGTTCTTCCAGGCGTCACTATTGGGGACGGTGCTGTCATCGGGGCAGGATGCGTCGTATCTAAAGACATACCTGCGGGAGCATTCGCCTTCGGTAACCCTCTCCAGATCAGAAGTGAGGTGAAACAATGAACGATAAAATCGTCAGCCTGCCAAATGATGCTGAAAGTTATCACACGCTCGCTAAGAAGAAGATGAGTCAGCTGGCATTCAATGAAGCAATCATTTATTTAAAGAAAGCACTGGAGCATCAACAGTCGAATGATTATATTAAAGATCTCGCGATGTGCTATGCCGAAATCGGGCAAGTGGAAACAGGAGCGGGCTACCTCTACGACTGTATTGTCAAAGAGGAAGCGTTTGAAGACTATTTCTATTTATTGAGTCAGCTCTACACGAAAGCACGTGAGCCGAACAAAGCTTTTTTGTTCGGACTGTATTATGTTCAGCTGACAGATGATCAGAGTTATATGACTGAGCTTAAAAAGACTTTTGACGTAGTTTACAGCAGTCAGATGGAAGTAGAAGCAGAAAGTGCCCTGTTTGTGTCACAGCAGATTTTTCAGTACTTATTCTCAAGAGGTAGAATGAATGAATCCATCGACTGGATCAGCAATCAGCCACTAGCGCTGCAGTCGCGTAAAGAGATGCGGAATCTTAAAGCTATGGCCTATTTATTCATGAGCCGTTATCAAGAGGCTGAGGCGCTGCTTGTTCAACTTCTGGAAGAAGATGAAACGGATATTCATGCACTGTGTCATTACACGCTGCTCTTATATAACACGCATCAGCATGAGCAATATCAGCACTATTTACAGCGATTGAACAAACTTCATCCCATCAATGAAGATGAATCATTTAAACTTGGCATTGTCTTGTGCTACTTGAAACAATATGCTGCTTCGCAGGCGCTGTTACTTCCCATATACAAAAAGCGGATGCTGAAAAATGTGCAGCTCTATCACGCTCTTAGTTTTAACTATTATGCACTAGGTAACCGCGCAGCTTCAGATGAGATGTGGAGACTGCTCGTTCAGCTGACAGGAAGCGATACCCCGAGTCCGCATGAAATATTTCAAGGGATGCATTATCTTGAAGAACAGGTAATTCCATTACTGCGGAGTGATGACGGGCACAAAAGGCTGCTCGGTATTTTCCTTATATCTCAGCTTGAGCACAAGGAAACGATGATCTCCAAAGAATTATGGGATGAACTTGAGCAGATGAGCGACTATGAGAAACTCTACTTATCCTATATCTTTCATCAGCTCGAACTCGTGAAACTCGATTTCATACATCAAGGGCTCGAGGCCATCTATCACGTCGATGACAGTCATGAATTGCTCCTTTCATGGATCGATCATGCTGAAGAAGTAATTGCTGCAAAACTGCCGCTCAATTACGAGGCTTATGCAGCTGTCACGTACTACTTATATTTAAAAGTCCATGGTCCTTTTATGTCGATGAATAAGTGTGCAGAATTATTCAAAACAACAAAATATCAGTTTACAAAAGCATATGACTTCTTCAAGCAAAATAATGTTTAATTGAAGCGATTTGGTATATGCTATATTAACTAACATTCATATAGGAGGATATTATGACTGAAACCAAGAAATACGATGTAATTATTATCGGAGCAGGGCCTGCGGGAATGACTGCTGCGTTATATGCAGGGCGGGCAGATCTCTCTGTAGTGATGGTGGAAAGAGGGATGCCTGGAGGCCAGATGGCGAGCACAGCTGATGTAGAGAACTTCCCTGGCTTTGACTTGATTACTGGACCTGACTTATCTACTAAGATGTTTAATCATGCTCAGAAATTTGGTGCTGAATATGCTTACGGTGATATTAAAAGCATCCGCGTAGAAGGAGACGACAAAATTGTCTCATTAGGTGACAAAGAATTAGTAGGAAAAGTCGTTATCATTGCAACCGGTGCTGAATATAAGAAAATCGGTGTTCCTGGAGAAACAGAACTGGGCGGTCGTGGTGTATCATACTGTGCCGTATGTGACGGTGCGTTCTTCAAACAGAAGAACTTAATGGTTATCGGCGGCGGTGATTCAGCTGTTGAAGAAGGCGTCTACTTGACGAAATTTGCTGACAAAGTAACGATAGTTCACCGTCGTGATGAACTTCGTGCTCAAAAAATCTTGCAGGACCGCGCCTTTAAAAATGAAAAAGTCGACTTTATCTGGAACTCAACATTAAAATCTATCAATGAAAAAGACGGTAAAGTAGGTAGCGTGACTCTCATCAATAAAGAGGGTGAAGAAACAGAGGTTCAAGCAGACGGTGTATTTATCTATATCGGTATGCAGCCATTGACTGCACCATTTGTTGACCTTGGCATTACGAACGAAGCAGGATACATTGAAACAAACGATCAGATGGAAACTAAAATTCCTGGTATTTATGCAGCCGGAGATGTACGTCATAAAACATTGCGACAAATCGTTACGGCAACAGGGGATGGTAGTTTAGCTGCTCAAAATGCACAGCATTATATCGAACATCTTAACGATAAAGTAAATAGTTGATTGTTTCAGTAGATGCGCCGTTCAGGCGTGTCTCTTTTTATGAATTCGTGTAAAATAAATGTGATAAGTGTAAGGAGGGGTATCCGATGAATGAAATGTTAATGAAGAAACTTGTCGTAGTGACTGGAATGAGTGGTGCCGGAAAATCTGTTGCCATACAAAGCCTTGAAGACTTAGGTTATTTCTGTGTCGACAATTTACCGCCGATTCTGCTGCCGAAATTCATTGAATTGATGCAGGACGGAAATCAGTCATTATCACGCGTTGCAATCGGTATTGATTTAAGAGGCAAAGAATTTTTCGATAACTTAACCGAAGAACTTCAGAATATTATTAATCTGACGGATATAGCAGTGCAGGTGCTGTTTGTCGATGCACAGGATAAAGTCCTTGTTTCACGATATAAAGAAACGAGACGAACACACCCACTGGCTGACGGTGGTGCACCGCTTGAAGCCATCCATCAAGAGCGATTACTGCTCGCTGATTTGCGCGGTGTCGCAACATATATCATTGATACAACTGAAATGAAATCAAAAGAATTAAGAGCGCATATTATGGAGCTGTTCAATCAAGGGAAAGACAATATATTTAGAATCAATGTTATGAGCTTTGGTTTCAAACACAGTATTCCAATAGACGCCGATCTTGTATTCGATGTCAGATTTCTGCCGAACCCTTATTATATTGAAACACTTCGGCCGTTGACAGGGCTCGATGAGAGCGTATACGCCTACGTGATGAAATGGAAAGAAACTACCATATTCTATAATAAGTTAATGGATTTATTGAAATTTGTTATTCCCGGCTATATGAGAGAAGGGAAATCACAAGTAGTGATTGCGATAGGATGCACCGGTGGACAGCATCGGTCAGTAGCGCTTGCCGAACGAATCAGCCACGATCTAAAAGAATTCTTTGAATTCGAGGTTCATACAAGTCATAGAGATGCCATGATCGAAGGTAAATTGAACCATGAGACAACTTAAAATCTGCTTGATCGGCGGAGGAACGGGATTATCTGTTCTTGCCCGAGGATTAAAAGCCTTTCCAGTAGATATTACTGCAATCGTCACTGTGGCGGATGACGGCGGTAGTACAGGGAGAATTAGAGACGTCATGGATATACCTGCGCCGGGAGATATCCGCAATGTGCTTGCAGCGTTAAGTGATGTCGAGCCGATGCTCGAAAAGCTGTTTCAGTACCGTTTTGATTCCAATACGCTTGGAGGGCATCCTGTTGGGAATTTGATGTTGGCAGCTATGTCGGATGTGACAGGTGACTTCGGCCATGCAGTGCGTGAACTGAGCAAAATATTGAATGTCAAAGGGACGGTTATCCCTTCTACCAATAAGAGTCCCATATTAAATGCTATTATGGAAGACGGAGAAATTGTAGTAGGTGAATCTCTGATTCCACTTAAAAATAAACGAATTGATTCAGTATTTTTGACGCCAGCTAATATTAAACCGATGAAAGAAGCCGTCACAGCACTTTTGGAAGCGGATTTGATAGTTCTTGGACCAGGCAGCCTCTATACAAGTATTATCCCAAACCTGCTGCTTGATGAACTGGCACAGGCAGTGCTGGATAGCGAAGCAAAGAAGCTCTATGTAGCAAATATTATGACACAGCCCGGAGAATCCACTGGATATTCTGTGGCTGATCATATAGAAGCGATACATAAGCATGTCGGCGCGCCGTTCATACAATTTGTTATTGCCAATCATAAGACAGTCAATAAGAAAATATCTTCGAATTATGCAAGAAGGAATTCGACTTTTGTCAATTGTGATACACTGAGAGTGAAATCGATGGATATCGAGATGATTACGAACGATCAGCTGGTGCACGTCAATAAAGATTACATGGTCAGACATAATAATGAAGTACTTGCAGATATGATCTATGAGCTTGCCTTATCTGAGATAAGCACGATTCAGGTCACTCAGAGAGAGGAAGATTAACAGTGTCATTTGCATCTGAAATGAAAAATGAATTAACACGTATTGAAGCGGACGACTGCTGTAATAAGGCGGAACTCGCTGCTTTAATACGTATGAATGGAAATTTGAGTATTTCAAACAGGGAATGGGTCATCAATGTACAGTCTGAAAATGCGGCTATTGCAAGACGAATTTTCTCATTGATCAAAAAAATATTCGGTGTGGAAATAGAACTGCTTGTCCGTAAGAAGATGAAGCTCAAAAAGAATAATGTCTATATATGTCGGATCAAGACGAGAGCAAGAGATATTCTCTCTGAACTCGGTATATTGGTGGATGGGACATTTCTTCACTCAATTGATGAGGCTCTCGTCGAAAAAGACTGTTGCAAGAGGAGTTATTTGAGAGGCGCATTTCTGGCGGGAGGGTCTGTCAATAACCCTGAAACATCCTCCTATCATCTAGAAATATTCTCACTGTACGAAGAGCATTCACGAGATTTGACGAAGCTGATGAATCTGTATGGCCTCAATGCCAAAACACTTGAACGAAAAAAAGGATATATCAGTTATATGAAGGAAGCAGAGCGTATTTCTGATTTCTTAAGTTTAATTGGTGGTTATCAGGCACTGCTTAAATTTGAAGATGTCAGAATTGTCCGTGACATGCGCAATTCAGTCAACAGACTTGTTAACTGTGAAACAGCGAACTTGAATAAAACGATTGGTGCGGCCATGCGGCAAGTAGAGAATATAGAATTCATTGACAAGGAAATAGGGATTGATGAACTGCCTGAGCGGCTGCGTGAAATTGCACGGCTGCGTGTACTTCATCAAGATATTTCATTGAAGGAATTAGGAGAAATGGTGTCGACCGGTATTATCTCTAAGTCAGGCGTCAATCATCGTCTAAGAAAACTTGATGAAATCGCTGATAAACTGAGAAACGGCGAACACATCGAATTCAAGAAATAACAGAATACACACTCTGGATAACGAAAAACCAGCTGAAATTATTTCTTTCAGCTGGTTTTTTATGCAGCAATGAACTTGTTGAATCAAATTTTACTGCTGTTTAAAGGCCTCGAATGACATAAATGATTCTTTAGGGATTTCAAAACTGTCAGGCGTCCGATGATTAACCGCGTTAATGGCAGTATGCATCATCAGTTCCCGTTGATAATCGAACTGGCGTTTACCGAACTCTTTGACATAGCGTTCATAAGCTTTATAATCCCGATCTTTTTTGTTCAGACTGTTCAAGTATGCTGCGTCATCTTCATGCATCTCATAATGAGGATAGGTAGGGTTGCCATTATTCTGCTGTTCAACGGAAACATGTTTCGGATCCGCTGTAATAAATGTGCCGTCATCCAGCATATACATACTCAGATTGTTGTAGGTAATTTTTAATATCGCATGAAATGTATGGCCTTCACCAGCAGGTTTCGTAGGAATGCCGTGACCCGTATCTTCTGTATAGATCATAGTGTCATTATCCAATACTTTTACAGTTTGGTTGACGTTTGTTGTTTTTAGCTTTGTCAGCGGATAGGTCTTCACGTGCTGTTGTGTCTGCTGTTTGTCGATAGTTCCCGACGCACATCCCGTCAACACAAGCAGGATGATGATGTTTATTATGTATTTCATAAGGATACTCCTTTAATCATATAAATAAGTCTGAGACCATTGTCCCAGACTTAAGTGAAACAAGTCATGAATTATTTCAAGAATTTAAAAATTCGTTTGGCACTGTCGGTATTATCCATGTTACCTCTCCATAAATCGCTGCCTGGACCATAACCGTATACATTAACATCTTCACCAGTATGTCCGCCTGTTGTCCAACCTGTATAACTTCTCGTATCGACAGGACGTTCAAGCGCATCTTCAATAGCAGTTGCATTTTTAGCTGCTACAGCATCTTTAACTGATTTAACTTCATCCGCAGTCAATTCGAAACCAATATTTTCTTTGAGAATACTGTCTACGTCAGCACCATCTTTCATCAGCTGAGCGCGTAAGTATTCAGGTGTGTGTTTCATCTGTTTGATAGGTTCTACGAAGAAGTTATATTCGTCGCGCGCCCCGATAGAGAAACCGCCTGTTGAGTGGTCAGCTGTTGTGATGACGAGTGTATTGCAATCGTTTTTTGCATAGTTGATAGCTTCCTGGAATGCAAGATCGAAGTCTCTCATTTCGCTCATCGCACCTGTAATATCGTTAGCATGGCCGGCCCAGTCAATCTGTGAACCTTCGACCATCAAGAAGAAACCATCTTTGTCTTTGCTCAATTTTTTTAGGGCAGTAGATGTCATCGTTTTTAATGATGGCATATGAGCATCACGGTCAATCATTTTCGGCATGCCGCCAGGTGAGAATAGACCGAGAATCTGTTTGTCTTTTGAATTAGAGGCTGCTTTTAGCAATCCTTTTTTAGTGCTGACATATTTGTAACCATCGTTCTTGAATTCTTTGATCAAGTTACGGTCGTCACGTTTAAAGTAATTTTTTCCGCCGCCTAATATCACATCTACTTTGTGTTTACCGTTAATCATTTCATCGAAGTAATCATCAGCAATGGCAGACATGTTCTTACGTGATTCATCGTGCGCACCGTAAGCAGCAGGTGTTGCGTGAGTCACTTCAGAAGTCGCTACTAATCCAGTAGATTTTCCGACTGCTTTTGCCTGCTCTAAAACAGTCTTGACAGGCGTCTTATCATTATCAACAGCAATGGCATTATTGTATGTTTTGACACCAGCACTCATAGCTGTTGCAGCAGACGCTGAGTCCGTGATGTTTTCGTGTTCATCTTCAGGAATAGTACGCTGAGTTCCAAGTAGATAACTATCGAATGAAACTTTGTCTAAACCTTTTGTCTGTGGTTTGTCCTGCATATAGCGGTAAGCCGTGTTGTATGAAGGTCCCATGCCATCACCGATCATGAAGATAATATTCTTTGGAGTCTGTTTGGATGATACTTTACATGTCTTGGCAGCTTCTGCTGTTTTAGAGTGCAGCGACGCAGCATTAGGCATTGATGATAAGAAGAGACCAGCAATAACAGATGACGCGATGACCTTGTTAAAAGTTTTCACGGAATAATTCCTCCTAAGTTTTATAAGTACAACAATAATCTATCAATTATTTGTAAATTATATTCAGTTGTTGTGTAAAAAGAATGTAAATTTTCATAAAAAAAGCTGACAGTGATTAAACTGTCAGCAGATCATTGTTATTTATTTGTTTCTGTTGGGTTCATAACGTCATCAATCAAGCCGTATTCTTTTGCTTCTTCAGCACTTAAGAAATTATCACGGTCCGTATCTTTTTCGATTTTTTCGATAGGCTGACCCGTGCGTTCTGATAAAATACGATTTAATTTCTCACGAGTTTTCAAAATATGACGGGCAGCGATTTCAATTTCAGTAGCTTGTCCTTGAGCACCACCTAATGGCTGGTGAATCATGACTTCAGCGTTCGGCAGTGCAAAGCGTTTGCCTTTTGCGCCGGCTGCCAAAAGGAATGAACCCATTGAAGCTGCCATCCCGATACAAATCGTTTGGACGTCTGGTTTGATATGCTGCATCGTATCATAGATTGCCATACCGGCTGTCACGCTGCCGCCTGGTGAGTTGATGTATAAGTAGATGTCTTTTTCAGCATCTTGCGCCTGCAGGAACAGCAATTGAGAAACGATTGAATTCGCAACGTTATCGTCAATTTGTGAACCAAGCATAATAATGCGGTCTTTTAGTAAGCGGGAGTAGATGTCATAAGCACGTTCTCCACGGTTTGTTGTTTCAATGACTGTTGGGATTAAATTCATTTGTAAATCCTCCTTGATAATAGGTTTAGCTATAATATACTATGGAAGGTCAAAAATAGTCAAAAGATAAACTTCAGCTTTCAAAAATTATTTTTCTATAGGTATCTACCCTTTATTCATACGAATTAAAGATGACAAAAGTTTATTACATAGCATAAATTGTATTATTGCATATTTATCTTTTTTAAAAGTATCGTTATAATAGAATTTATCATGCCCTCGTGGTGTAATGGATAACACATAAGATTCCGGTTCTTAAAATGGGGGTTCGATCCCCTCCGAGGGCGTAACTAAAGGTCTGCAGTGATGTAGGCTTTTTTCTTTTGTTTTTGGGTATAGTTAAAAAAAACAGAGGAGTTGACGTGATGATGAATGTAGAACGTTTGGAATTTGTGATTCTTTATGAGCTGAAAAATGGGACGGTGCTCGCTGACTTCTTTGGCTGGATTGATCTCAATGTGTTAGAAGATACTTTAAGTGTGATGAAAGAGCAGGGGTTTTTATCCGGCGAAATAGTTGATGAAGATGTTGTTGTGTTGAAAAACATTGAAATTACAGAAGCTGGACGTCTGAAGCTCGAAACGATGCTGCACGATAATGAGTTCGAGGCAGATTATATTGACAATTATAATAATAAGCAATTAAAGGACTGGGTTTATGAGCAGTAATAATCAGCCGCTTGAACTAATCATGTATACACAGCCTCACTGCAGTCTGTGTGATGACGCCAAAATTCAACTTGAAGCTGCAAGGGAAGAAATTCCTTTTACTTACCGTGAAATTGATATCAATCAGGATGACGAATTGATGGAACGATGGCAGATCAGGGTCCCGGTTATTACATATCAAGATGTCATCATTCAAGAAGGAATCATCGATTTTGTAACTGTTGTTGAAGAACTGAATAATTTAATTAAAGACTGAAGTTATTTTCTTGCATTAATTGTCTGCTCTTGTTATGATGAATTTGTAGCGAGAGTACTTTTTTGTCCCATGCGGGTCGATTTGTGTCACGGTAGGGTCACTCTTTGTTGCAAGGAGGACGTCAATGGATAATATTCTTGCAGTACAACAGCGACTGATTCCTGATTTAATCGAAAAAATGTATCGGCGATTTAATATTTTGTCTACTATATATCAGTTTCAGCCTATAGGGAGGCGGGCCTTAAGTGAACAACTTAATCTTACGGAACGCGTACTGCGGACTGAAGTGAATATATTAAAGGACGGATATTTAATTGAGATTCATTCAAAAGGTATGACGGTCACTTCAGATGGTGAAGATGTTCTTGAACAGCTATCACATTACTTGAAGAGCTACGGTAATTTAAGTGCCATTGGTCGACAGCTTAAAGAGATGTATCGACTTAAGAAAGTCATGGTGGTCAAAGGTAATGCAGATGATGACAGCACAGCTGCTGATAAGCTTGGCAGTGAAGCGAGTCGTTGTCTGCGAGAGATACTGGTACCTGGTATGGTCGTCACTGTTACTGGTGGATCAACAATGGCCAGTGTCTCTAAGCATCTGACACCGATGCCATTTGAGGTGAAGTTTACACCTGCTCGTGGCGGACTCGGGGAACACCTGCAGCAGCAGGCTAACAGCATTGTTGCGAGCATGGCGGCTAAAACTGACGGAACTTATGAAGTGCTGTATGTTCCGGACTTAGTCAGCGATTCAACTTATCACAGTCTGCTCAAAGAACCTGCAGTGAGTAAAGTTCTGCAGCAGGTGAAATCAGCGGAAGTAGTGATACACGGGATTGGAGATGCCATGAAGATGGCTGAACGCCGGTCAACATCACCTGACATTAAAAAACTGCTGATAGATAAACAGGCGGTCGGTGAAGCTTTTGGTTATTATTTCGATAAATCGGGTAATATCATTCATAAGGTGCGAACAATCGGCCTGCAGCTCGAAGATCTTCCAGCGAAACAGCATATTATTGCTGTTGCGGGCGGCAGGAGTAAAGCTGAGGCGATAGAGGCTTATTTGAGAATCGCACCTGAACAGACTATCTTAATTACAGACGAAGCAGTAGCAAGTTATTTATTAAAGGTTAAAAGCCTTTAAAAATATTAATAGAAATAAAGGAGGCCATTATTCATGGCAGTTAAAGTAGCAATTAACGGATTTGGACGTATCGGACGTTTAGCATTCAGAAGATTACAAGAGGTTGAAGGAATTGAAGTTGTAGCAGTAAACGACTTAACAGATGACGAAATGTTAGCTCACTTACTTAAATATGATACAACTCAAGGTCGTTTCAAAGAAGAAGTACGTGTCGTTGACGGTGGTTTCCTTGTTAACGGACGCGAAATCAAATCATTTTCTAATCCAAAACCTGAAGAACTTCCATGGGGAGATCTTGACATCGATGTAGTGTTAGAATGTACTGGATTCTTCACAGACAAAGAAAAAGCACAGGCTCATATTAAAGCAGGCGCTAAAAAAGTATTGATTTCTGCTCCAGCGACAGGCGACTTGAAAACAGTAGTTTACAACGTTAACCATGATGTTCTTGACGGTACAGAAGAAATCGTATCAGGTGCATCTTGTACAACTAACTGCTTAGCGCCAATGGCTAAAACATTACATGACAAATTCGGCATCATCGAAGGCTTAATGATGACAGTTCACGCATTCACAGGCGATCAGAACACATTGGATGCACCACATCCAAAAGGTGACTTCCGTCGTGCGCGTGCAGCAGCTAACAACATCGTTCCTAACTCAACAGGTGCAGCTAAAGCAATCGGTTTAGTTATTCCTGAACTTAAAGGTAAACTAGATGGTTCAGCACAGCGTGTACCAGTACCAACTGGTTCTATCACTGAGTTAACAACAATTCTTGAAAAAGAAGTAACAGTTGAAGAAATTAACCAGGCGATGAAAGAAGCATCTAACGAATCATTCGGTTACACTGAAGATGAGATTGTTTCTTCTGATGTTATCGGTATCACTTACGGTTCATTGTTTGATGCAACTCAAACTCGTGTCATGACAGTTGGAGAACACCAAATGGTTAAAACTGTAGCTTGGTATGATAATGAAATGAGTTACACTGCACAATTAGTGCGTACATTAGAATACTTAGCAAAGCAAGCTCAAGCTAAATAATATTTGCTTAATTGAGTAAGCGGGAGAAGATACGCTTCTCCCGTTTATTTTTATGATAACTATCTAAACTGGAGGCATACAAAATGGCTAAGAAGATTGTTTCAGATCTACAACTCAAAGACAAAAAAGTTCTTGTACGTGCAGATTTTAACGTTCCGATGAAGGACGGAGAAATTACTAACGATAATCGTATCGTTGAAGCTGTTCCGACAATTAAATATATTGTGGAACAAGGTGGTATTCCGATTATCTTCTCTCATTTAGGAAAAGTCAAAACAGAAGAAGATAAAAAGAATTTATCGTTACGACCTGTAGCAGTTCGCTTAGCTGAATTATTAGGAACAGAAGTCGGCTTTGCAACTGAAACTCGCGGTGAGAATTTAGAAGCAGCAGTAAGCAACTTAAAACCTGGTGATGTGTTCTTAGTGGAAAACACACGGTTTGAAGACGTAGATGGCAAAAAAGAAAGCGGCAATGATCCAGAACTTGGCAAGTACTGGGCGTCACTTGGTGATGTGTTCGTCAATGATGCATTTGGGACAGCCCATCGTGCCCACGCATCAAATGTAGGTATTGCGTCTCATCTTGAAACAGCAGCCGGCTTTCTGATGGAAAAAGAAATTAAATTCATCGGCGGCGTTGTAGAAAATCCTGAGCGCCCGTTTGTAGCAATTTTGGGCGGCGCAAAAGTTTCAGATAAAATCGGTGTCATTGAAAACTTGCTTAAAGTCGCTGATAAAGTATTGATCGGCGGCGGTATGGCCTATACATTCCTGAAAGCTCAAGGTAAAGAAATCGGGAAATCACTTCTTGAAGAAGATAAGATTGATCTCGCTAAAGATTTACTTGAACGCGGCGCAGATAAAATTGTACTGCCTGTTGATGGCAAAGTAACGAAAGAATTCTCAAATGACGCAGAAATCACTGAAGTATCCATCGATGATATTCCAGCTGATCAGGAATCTCTAGATATCGGTCCAAACACAATTGAACTGTTCAAACAAGAACTGGATGGTGCTAAAACAGTTGTCTGGAATGGTCCAATGGGTGTATTTGAAATGAGCAACTTTGCTAAAGGGACTATCGGAGTCTGTGAAGCGATTGCTGCATTAGATGATGCAACAACAATTATCGGCGGTGGTGACTCAGCTGCAGCAGCGATGGAGTTAGGATTTGCTGATCAATTTACGCATATCTCAACTGGCGGCGGTGCATCACTTGAGTATCTGGAAGGTAAGGAACTTCCAGGCATCAAAGCTATCTCAGACAAATAATAAGGAGTGTTTACATTGAGAAAACCAATTATCGCAGGAAACTGGAAAATGAATAAAACAGTGGCGGAAGCAAAAGATTTCATCAACAATCTACCGGCTCTACCGGCTGCTGAAGAAGTAGATACAGTCATCTGTGCACCAGCTATTCAACTTGATGCACTTGTATCAGCCGATGTAGAAAATTTAAATATCGGTGCTCAAAATGCTTATTTTGAGGAAAGCGGCGCTTTTACTGGTGAAACGAGCCCGGCAGCATTGCAGGACCTTGGTGTTAAATATGTTGTTTTAGGACATTCAGAACGTCGTCAATATTTCCACGAAACAGATGAAGATGTCAATAAAAAATCACTTGCTGTTTTCAAATATGGTATGACACCTATTATTTGTGTCGGTGAAACGTTGGAAGAACGTGAATCTAATACTGCTGAGCAAGTTGTCGGCGATCAAGTATCTGCAGCATTAAAAGGATTCTCTGAAGAACAGGTGAAACAAGCGGTAATCGCTTATGAACCTATCTGGGCGATTGGTACAGGTAAATCATCGTCAGTAGAAGACGCAGAGCAAATGTGTCGATTTGTCCGCACAGTTGTCGAAAAAGATTTTTCAACTGATGCTGCACAAGCTGTAAGAATTCAGTACGGTGGTTCAGTGAAACCTGATAATATTAAGGAGTATATGGCACAGGAAGATATCGACGGCGCTCTAGTCGGCGGTGCTTCTTTAGAAGTTGATTCATTCGTTAAATTGTTAGAAGGTGCGAAATAATGAAAAAACCAACAGCTTTAATTATTCTTGATGGCTTTGCGTGCCGGGATGAAGTAAAAGGTAATGCCGTGGCGCAAGCTAACAAGCCCAATTTTGACCGCTACTATAAAGAATACCCTCACAATCAACTGATGGCCTGCGGACTGGATGTTGGATTACCAGAAGGACAGATGGGTAACTCAGAAGTCGGCCATTTGAATATTGGTGCAGGACGAGTCGTCTATCAGAGTTTGACGCGGATCAATAAATCTATCGAAGATGGCGATTTCTTTAAAAACGATGTGCTGCTGAATGCGATGAAACATGTCAAAGAGCATGACAGTGCACTTCATCTTATGGGATTATTGTCTGACGGAGGGGTTCACAGTCATTACAAACATCTGTTTGCACTGCTTAAACTCGCTAAAGATCAAGGGGTCGAAAAAGTTTATGTCCATGCATTTTTAGACGGTCGTGATGTTGGTCAGGAAACAGCACTAGGATTCATTGAGGAAACAGAAGCGCAGTTCAAAAACATGGGCGTCGGTCAGTTCGCTTCAATATCCGGACGTTATTATGCGATGGACCGTGATAAACGATGGGAACGTGAACAACTCGCCTATGAAGCGATGACTTATGGTAAAGGGAAAGAATTTAAAACAGCTGCAGAAGGCGTAAAAGCTAGTTACGCTGAGGGTGTAACGGATGAATTTGTTATTCCGTTTGTCGTTAAAGACCATGAGGCAGGTTCAGAGAACACGGGAGTCAATGATGGTGATTCTATGATTTTCTTCAATTTCAGACCTGACCGTGCTGCTCAGTTGTCAGAAGTATATACAAACGAAGAATTTGTCGGTTTCGAAATGGACCAACGACTGATAGGTATTAACTTCGTTACATTTACTAAATATAGTGATAACGTGAAAGCGGAAGTAGTATTTGAAAAAGAAGATTTAATCAATACAATCGGAGAAGTAGTCGCTGATCAAGGAATGAAACAGCTGCGAATCGCTGAAACTGAGAAATTCCCTCATGTCACTTATTTCATGAGCGGCGGTCGCAACAATGAGTTTGATGGTGAGCGTCGGGTATTAATCGACTCTCCGAAAGTCGCTACTTACGACTTGAAACCTGAGATGAGTGCCTATGAAGTTAAAGACGCTTTGCTCGCTGAATTAGCTAAAGGAGATCTTGATCTGATTCTCCTAAACTTCGCGAACCCGGATATGGTGGGTCACAGCGGTAAATTAGAACCGACAATTAAAGCCATTGAAGCAGTGGATGAGTGTCTTGGAGAAGTGGTTGACCGCATTTTAGAAATGGGCGGCCGTGCTGTTATTACTGCTGACCACGGCAACTCAGACGAAGTAATCACAATGGACGATCAGCCGATGACTGCTCATACGACGAATCCAGTACCCGTTATTTTAACGGATAAGGATGTGACATTGAGAAGCGGCGGTAGATTAGCAGATCTTGCACCAACGCTGCTTGACCTGCTGGATGTCAACAAACCAGAAGAAATGACAGGCGAAACACTGATCGCAAGATCGTAAGTTAAATAGTTGCTATATTCACTACTATCATCAATAATATAAGATGAAAATACATTCAAAGGAGTTTTAACTATGCCAATTATTACAGACGTATATGCTCGCGAAGTCCTTGACTCTCGTGGGAATCCTACAATCGAAGTAGAAGTATTAACAGAAAGCGGTGCATTCGGCCGAGCTTTAGTACCATCTGGTGCTTCTACTGGTGAACATGAAGCGGTTGAATTACGTGATGGAGACAAATCACGTTATTTAGGTAAAGGTGTAGAAAAAGCTGTTGAGAACGTAAATGAAATTATCGCACCAGAAATCATCGAAGGAGAATTCAGTGTTTTAGAACAGGTATCTATCGACAAAATGCTGATTGCACTGGATGGCACAGAAAACAAAGGTAAACTTGGTGCTAACGCTATTCTTGGTGTCTCTATGGCAGTAGCGCGTGCTGCGGCTGACTATCTTGGACAGCCATTGTACAAATACTTAGGCGGCTTCAATGGTACTCAATTACCAGTGCCTATGATGAACATCGTTAACGGCGGCTCTCACTCTGATGCGCCAATCGCATTCCAGGAGTTCATGGTATTACCAGTCGGCGCTAAAAACTTCAAAGAAGCATTGCGCTGGGGCGCTGAAATCTTCCACAACTTAGCGAAGATCTTAAAATCTCGTGGATTAGTAACAGCGGTCGGTGATGAAGGTGGATTTGCACCAACATTTGACGGTACTGAAGATGCTGTTGAAACAATTTTAGAAGCAATCAAAGCAGCTGGGCTTGAGCCTGGAACAGACGTATTCTTAGGTTTTGACTGTGCTTCTTCTGAATTCTACGAAAACGGCGTTTATGATTACGCTAAATTCGAAGGTGAAGGCGGCGCGAAACGTACATCTGCTGAACAGGTTGATTTCCTGGAAGAGTTAGTCAATAAATATCCGATCATCTCTATTGAAGACGGTATGGATGAAAATGACTGGGATGGCTGGAAAGCACTTACTGAACGTTTAGGTGACAGAGTACAGTTAGTCGGCGATGACTTATTCGTTACGAACACTAAAATATTAGCTGAAGGTATCGAAAAAGGAATCGGTAACTCAATTCTGATTAAAGTTAATCAGATCGGTACTTTGACTGAAACATTTGAAGCGATTGAAATGGCTCAAAAAGCAGGCTACACAGCGGTCATCTCACACCGTTCAGGTGAAACAGAAGATACTACCATTGCTGATATCGCTGTTGCAACAAATGCTGGACAAATTAAAACAGGTTCATTATCTAGAACTGATCGTATCGCGAAATATAACCAGTTACTTCGTATTGAAGATGAGTTATACGAAACAGCTAAGTTTGAAGGACTTAAATCTTTTTATAACTTAAAAAAATAGAAATGCTTTAAGGACACGGGACGCCGTGTCCTTTTTTGAATAATGATCAAAGTATAAACATTCCCTTTTACTTCGCTTTGTGATAAAATTGACAAAGTGATTATGAGTAGGAGGGCCAACCATGCATACGTTCTTAATGATTTTATTGGTCATTGTTTGTATCGGATTGATTACAGTCGTTTTATTACAAGAGGGTAAAAGTAATGGTTTATCAGGCGCAATCAGCGGTGGTGCTGAGACGCTGTTCGGTAAACAGAAGACACGTGGTGTCGAACTGGTGCTCCTGCGTACGACAATTGTGTTGTCAGTTTTATTTTTCTTGATTATGCTGGCATTAACTTATTTTGATTTATAAGACAAAGTCCGGTCATGACCGGACTTTTTTATTTTGCTTAGTCATTAAAAACACATACAATAGAAGTAATACATGAAAAGGAGTTATTATCATGAAAATTCGATTTCCTGAACCATTCTTTTTTGAGGAGGGACCTCGTGCAGTACTTTTGCTGCATGGCTTCACCGGCAATTCCTCTGATGTCAGACAATTAGGACGATTTCTGCAGAAGAAAGGGTATACATCTTATGCACCGCATTACGAAGGGCATGGTGTACCACCTGAAGAACTCCTGAAGTCGAGTCCACATATCTGGTGGGTACAGGTTCTCGAAGCATACGATTTTCTTAAAGAACAAGGCTATCATGATATTGCAGTGGCAGGCTTATCACTTGGGGGTGATTTTGCGCTTCGTCTCAGCCAGAACCGTGATGTCAACAGCGTGGCGACAATGTGCTCACCGATGTATATCAAGACGACCGGAAATATGTTTGAGGGAGTTCTTGAGTATGCACGTGAATTTAAGAAGCGTGAAGGTAAGAATGATGAACTGATTGAGCGCGAGATGAGTGCCTTTCATCCGACGGAGCTGCTGGAAGAACTGCAGCAGACGATCATTAAAGTGAGAGAATCTGTAGATAATGTATTCGCGCCCCTTTTCGTTGCACAGGGTAAACTGGATACGATGATCAATCCGGATTCAGCTAATATTATTTACAATGAGGTATCAAGCGACGTCAAGGAGATTCACTGGTATGAGCAGTCCGGCCACGTCATTACTATAGATAAGGAAAAAGAACAGCTCTTTGAAGATTACTATCAATTTCTTGAAGGGCTTGAATGGTCTCACTAATGAAAGGAGAAGACTATGACATTAAACAATGAATTATTAATATTATTTCAGACGAGAAAAAAAGAGGTGCTGTCTATCAGTGATATCGAACAGCTGCTCAATTTATCGACTGCAGATGAGTTTAAAGAGCTTGTTAAAGAGCTGGTAGATTTAGAACAAAAGGGAAAAATCAAACGCACGAAGGAAGACCGCTACATGCTCAATGATTCTGATCTTGTAGAAGGCATTATCAGTCAGAATAAAAAAGGATTTGCATTCGTACGTCCACTGATGGAAGGCATTGAGGATATTTTCATTCCACCGAATGCTATCAATCAGGCCATGGATGGTGACACAGTTGTCGTGAAAGTGTCTAAAGGGCGTGACGGCCGCGAAGAAGGCGTCATCAAGGAAATTAAGGAACGTGCGATTACTCAAGTGGTGGGCACTTATACAGAAGCCAAGCATTTCGGCTTCGTGCTGCCGGACGACAAGCGTATCACTCAGGATATCTTTATTCCGAAGAATCAGAATCTCGGTGCGGTTGAAGGGCATAAAGTCCTTGTTGAACTGACGGCCTATCCGGACGGGACAAGTAATCCTGAAGGACACGTCACAGCGATTCTTGGTCATAAAAACGATCCAGGTGTTGATATTTTATCGATTATTTATCAGCACGGCATCAATATTGATTTTGCACCGGATGCCATTAAAGAAGCAGAACAAGTACCTGACGAAATCAGTCCGTCTGAAATCGAAGGCCGACGTGATCTGCGTGACAAACTGACGATTACGATTGACGGTGCGGATGCAAAAGACCTCGATGATGCCATCAGTATCGAACGTAAAGGTGAAAATTATATTCTGACTGTCAGTATCGCTGACGTCAGTCATTATGTGACAGAAGGATCAGCCCTGGACCGGGAAGCCTATGAACGTGGTACAAGTGTCTACTTAGTGGACCGTGTGATTCCGATGATTCCGCACCGTCTGTCAAATGGTATCTGTTCACTGAATCCGCATGCTGACCGTCTGACCTTAAGCTGTGAGATGGAGATTAATCCGAATGGTCAAGTAGTCCGTCATGAGATATATGATAGTGTCATTTATTCCGACGAACGAATGACGTATACTGACGTCAATGCGATTCTGGATGGTGATAAAGAATTACGCGATAAATATGCACATATCGTACCGATGATTGAAGATGCACAGGAACTGAATACCATTCTAACGATGATGCGTAAACGCCGCGGTGAAGTAGACTTTGATTTCAAGGAAGCAAAAATTCTGGTCAATGAAGACGGCTTGCCTTATGACGTCGCAATTCGTGAACGCGGCAAGGGTGAGCGTCTGATTGAATCGTTCATGCTGGCGGCGAATGAGACGGTAGCAGAACATTTTCATCAGATGAAAGTACCGTTCATCTACCGTATCCATGAAGAACCGAAAGCAGATAAAATTAAGCGTTTCTTTGAATTCATTGCAAACTTCGGTATTTTAGTGCGCGGTGGTACAGAGAATATTCATCCTAAGACGCTGCAGACTATTGCCAAGGAAATTAAAGGTAAACCTGAAGAGATGGTCATCTCGACATTGATGCTCCGCAGCATGCAGCAGGCGAAATATTCTGAACAGTCGCTTGGACATTTCGGTTTGTCTGCTCAGTATTATACCCATTTCACATCACCTATCCGTCGTTACCCTGACTTGGTTGTCCATCGACTGATTCGTAAGTATTTGATCGAACGTTCCATGGACGAAGCAGCGAAAGACAGATGGGCAGAGGCACTTGTTGAAATCAGTGACCATACATCAAAACGAGAACGACGTGCTGTCGATGCAGAACGTGATACAGATGACCTGAAAAAAGCGGAATACATGCTGCAGCATGTCGGTGAAGAATACGAAGGTATCATCTCATCTGTTGCGAACTTCGGTATGTTTGTAGAGCTTGACAATACAATTGAAGGCATGGTCCATAACACCAATATGACAGATGACTACTATAACTTCGATGAGCGTCAGATGGCACTGATCGGAGAACGGAGCGCTAAAGTTTTCCGCATTGGTGACAAAGTAAAAATCAAAGTCTTAAGTGTTAATGTCGATGAGCGCAAGATTGATTTCAGTATCGTCGGTATGGAGCCAAGACAAGTCGAACGCAAATCGCGCGGGACTGTCATCCGTACGGAGAAAAAACCAGCGAAAGATGATAACCATAAACCGCGTGGCAAAGGCCGAGGAAAAGGTAGAGATAACAATAGAAGTCATTCAAAAAATAATAAACCGTTCTACAAAGCAAAATCGGTGAAAAATGCAGGACGTGCCAAGAAGAAATAGAGGTGAGATAAATGCCGAAAGGTAGTGGCAAAACACTCGCTCAGAACAGAAAAGCGAGTCATGACTATACAATAGAAGAAACGATCGAAGCGGGGATAGAGTTAAAAGGGACAGAGATCAAATCCATCAGACGGGGCAGTGCGAATCTCCGAGATTCATACGCCCGTGTCTACCAGGGTGAGATGTACGTCTATAATATGCATATCGCGCCTTATGAAGAGGGGAACCGCTTCAACCATGATCCACTCAGAACACGCAAACTCCTTCTAAAACGTAAACAGATTGATAAATTGTTTGGAGAAACGCGTGAGCAGGGCTACGCGCTGATTCCGCTCAAACTGTATATCAAGAATGGTTACTGCAAGATGTTATTAGGACTTGCGAAAGGTAAAAAAGATTATGACAAACGACATAGTCTGAAAGCGAAAGAAGCAAAACGTGAGATGGACCGCGCATTAAAAGGGAAATATTAATCAAACGGGTGCAATGTATTTGCACCTGTCTTCACTATTTGTTATATTATATGGTGCTAGTTAAAATAATACTTATAATTCAGGGGGCGTTACGGATTCGACAGGGGTCACTTGGGTTGGTATAGCGTGCCGGAGGGTTGTCTTCGTCATCAACACAACAGTTATAATAACTGGCAAAACAAACAACTTCGCAGTAGCTGCCTAATCGCACTCTGCACCTCTCTCAAGCATCGCCTATGTGCCTGATGTAGAGGTTCAACCTTAAGTAGGATACGCTGTTCACTTCCGCCTGGAGTCTGAACAGAAGAGATCAATCGGGCTAGTTATTAAGTAGATTGTCCATTGTCAGCTTAATAGTGAAACCTTAACAATGCGACTACGCACGTAGAAGTATCAATTGCAGGATCTTTGGACGCGGGTTCGACTCCCGCCGTCTCCATATTTGAACCGCGCTACCGTTGAGTAGCGTGTTTTTTTTATATTGTTATTCGTTTACAGCTATTATTTCAATGGTATATGATTAATGTGACAGGAGGGACGCGTAATGGATAAATGTAATGTAACACCAAAAATTGTTGTCACGTTAAGTGCAGCTAACAATGAATGGGATGAAACCATTCAATGTCTGACTGATAATCTTCAATCTATTGATATCATTGAATACCGAGCAGATTTATGCGGTGAATTAACCCCCGAAGATTACATCAGCCAGTTAAAAATGTTAAAAGAGCAGTTTACTCTTCCATTGATCTTTACTTACCGCTCAAAAGGTCAGGGTGGTAACGGTGACAAAGAACCTAATGCATACTTCGAACTTGTAAATGAAGTTTTGTCAGCTGACGCCATTGATATTATTGATATTGAGCTTCTGTTATATGAAGATTTGATGGATGAATTAATTAACGAAGCACGAAACCACGATGTAGAAGTGTTGATTTCCCATCATGAATTTGAGCATACGCCGGATATTAAAGAATTGAAGGCGAACTATGCCCGCATGCAGAAGCTGGGAGCTGATTACAGCAAACTTGCTGTGATGCCTGAAGATGGTCGTGATGTATTAAAGCTGCTGCTTGCAGTCTATGAAACAAAGCAGGACTGCGATAATCATATCGTCGGTATAGCAATGGGAGAACAAGGGAAACTGAGTCGTCTAGCAGGCGGTGTTTTTGGCTCTAGTCTGACGTATGGCCATATCGGTAAAGAGGCTGCACCAGGGCAGCTGCATGTGAAACAACTTAAGTCTTTGATGGAAATTTATCAATAAAGATTTACATTTTATTGAACCCCTCTTATAATTGATAATAGTTATCAATTATAAGAGGGGTTTTTCTGTGGAATTACAAAAAGCGATTGTTGAACGAAGAAGCTGTAAGACATATAATCATCATACAACGGCAGATGACTCAATTATTAAAGAGATGATACAGCTGGCAAGTTATGCACCTAACCATGGCATGCGTGAACCGTGGCGTGTCATCTGGATTAAGAAAAATCGGCTTGCTGAATTTGCAGCGTTGTTCGCCGATCATGCATTTAAGAACGATCCTGACAAGAAAGAGAAGCATATTGAAACGCTTAGTCAGTTAAGTGGTGTACTCATTGTTGTCGGTAAATATGACCGAAGACAGAAACAGTTTCTTGAAGATGTACTGGCTGTTGGTGCTTATATTCAGAACCTCTCCTTATTATTCCATGAATCAGGAATAGGCAGCTGTATTAAAACACCTGGTGTATTGACAGTGCCGGGCTTTAATAATGCTCTCAGCATAGCGGCGGATGAAATGATTTATAGTTTAATCTATTTGACAGATGCGGATGGCTCAGCACCAATCAAAGAACGTAAAAATACAGAACTCCTGACTGAATGGTGACCCCATCTACAAAAAAACTCCCGATCAACATCGGGAGTTTTTTTATTTGCGAATATTTTCCTGTAGAAATGCTTTAACCGCTTCAGGTGTTTTCGTATTGGCAGAATGTAAGTGTGCTGTTTTTTTGCCGTTTTCAAATATTAATAAGCTCGGTATACCCATGACATCATTTTCTGTGGCAGCTTCAGGAACTTGGTCTCGATTGATTTTATACCATGTAATGTCATGATATTCATCAACAATCGGGTCAATCCAGTTGTCCATCTTTGCACAATCGGGACACCAATCTGCAAAAAACTTAACAATCATCTGCTCGTCCTGGTTAATAATTTCCTTAAATTCTGCATACTGACTTATTGTTCTCATAGTAATGCTCCTCTACATAGTTTATTATATTATATACCATTTTTGCTGAATGATTAAACGGACTGCTTTAAGAAGTTAATTGTCGGCATGGTCAAATATTGATACTATTAAATTATCAACAGAGATGGAGGTTCTACATGATTAAATTTTTTCAGATTCCTAATTGTTCAACATGTAAGAAGGCAGGTCAGTTCCTGACAGAAAATGGGGTCAGTTTTCAGCCGATCAACTTGAAGGAACATACACCGACAGCTGGGGAATTCGATCGCATTGTTAAACAGACAGATATAGATGTAGACAAGCTGTTTAACCGTCAAGGGACGAAGTTCCGTGAATTACAACTTAAGGACAAACTAGTTCATATGAGCTATGAAGACAAACTGGCACTGCTTGCATCAGACGGCATGCTGGTTAAACGTCCGCTTGCGGTCAATGATGGTAAAATAACGTTAGGATTTAAAGAGCAGGATTACATGAGCACATGGTTATAAAAAGATTGAATAAAAATATATGCTATGTCATTATTAATATATAAACTTAGAGGAGGGATTTTTGTGGCATCATTAGAAGGATTAAAATTTTCTAAAGATCACGAATGGGTAAGAACAGAAGGAAATATAAATACGATTGGTATTACTGATTTTGCTCAATCAGAACTAGGGGATATCGTCTTCGTTGAACTTCCTGAAGCAGGCGATGAAATTACAGCGGGGCAGCCATTCGGTAGTGTAGAATCTGTAAAAACAGTATCAGAACTTTACGCTCCTATCAGTGGTAAAGTCGTTGAAGTGAACAGTGAACTTGAAGACAGTCCTGAATTTGTTAACGAATCTCCTTATGACAATGCATGGCTGATCAAAGTCGAAGCATCTAATGACGATGAACTGACTGAGTTGTTAGACCAAGCACAATATGATGAAATGATTAACGCATAAATGTTATAATTTCCTTGATAATCTGATTATCAAGGAATTTTTTATAATCGCATATGAGAAGGTGATGAGTGTGGCTGTCATTAGTAAAGTCATCGTTGTTGAAGGTAAATCCGACAAGAAGAAGTTACAGGAAGTCTTATCTGAGCCCGTACATATTATCTGCACTAACGGCACCATGGGTATTTCAAAATTAGATGCCATTCTGGAAGAACTGATTGGTCATAAAGTCTATATTATGACTGACGCTGACAAAGCAGGTAAAATCATTCGCAACTGGTTCAAACGTCATTTAAGCGAGAGCCGTCATATTTACATTGATCCGAAATATGGTGAAGTCAGTCGATGTCCTCATGATTATTTAGCGAAAGTTCTGATGAAACATGAATTTGAAGTGAAAGATGGGAATGTAGCACATGAGCGTCAAACAGTATTTGCCTGGCAGTCCGCCTGGTGAGTCTTATTTAATATTTGGATATACGCCGCTTTGTGGCACATGTAAAGTAGCGGAACGGATGATTGATGTTCTCGCAGTTTTGACAAAACAGCCTGTGGTCAAACTCGATATGAATTATACACCTGAATTGGTACAGGCATTCAAAGTGATGAGCGTCCCTGTATTACTTGTTGTCAATGATGACAAGGTGACAGCGGAAGTGTTCAAGTTCGAATCTGTGACAAATTTATATGAAATCGTCAACAAATTATTGACGTAACGATTAGGATGGTCTATGATTAGAAAATAATTTAATAGTTAAGCTCTTATCAAGAGAGGTGGAGGGATGTGCCCTTTGAAGCCCGGCAACCGTCGTCAGACATGGTGCCAATTCACATAAAGCCCAGTGCTTTAGAAGATGAGAGACGTTTATATCATTGCGTCTTTCTCTTTTTATGGGAAAGACGCTTTATTCGTTTAAAGGAGGTTAGTCATTGATTACTTTACAATCAGTGGTAAAGCAATTTGCAACAAAAAAAGGACCATTGACTGCTGTAGATGATGTCAATCTGCAAATTCATGATGGTGAAATTTATGGCGTCATCGGATTTTCAGGTGCAGGCAAAAGTACATTGATTCGAATGTTCAATGGGCTTGAGAAACCAACTACCGGTGATGTCGTTGTCGGCGGTGATCATATTGCGCAGCTTGGCATGAAAGACTTACGCAAAAAAAGACAGAAAATCGGCATGATCTTCCAGCACTTTAACTTGCTCTGGTCCCGTACAGTGTTCGATAACATTGCGTTTCCACTGGAGATTGCCGGGGTCAGTAAAACAGAACGAGACCAAAAGGTAAATGAATTAATTCGAATGGTAGGTTTAACTGGCAGAGAAAAAGCTTTCCCCTCCCAGTTGTCCGGCGGCCAGAAGCAGCGTGTCGGTATTGCGCGTGCACTTGCTAACGATCCGACAGTGCTGCTATGTGATGAAGCGACAAGTGCGCTTGATCCTCAGACAACAGATGAAATTTTAGAGCTGCTGGTCACCATCAACAAGAAAATAGGTTTGACCATTATATTGATTACACATGAAATGCATGTCATCCGTAAAATCTGTCATAAAGTCGCAGTCATGGAAAATGGTCGCATCGTTGAGGAAGGACCGGTATTCAGTGTCTTTCAAAATCCGCAGTCAAGTGTCACACAGCGATTTGTCAAAGATGACTTAAAAGACAGCGAATCAGAAGCAGCGATGGACGACATTAAGCTGGCATATCCGACGGGCGCGATTTTAAGATTAAAATTTGCCGGTTCATCAACGGAACAGCCGATTATCTCTAGAATCATCAGAAAGTATGATGTGGATATCAATGTGATATCCGGCAATGTCAGTCATACATCCTCTGGTGCGTTTGGTCATATGATTGTCCATGTACCTGAACCGACAAAAGAGTTGTTCAACGAATTCGAGCAGCACGGCGTCATAGTGGAGGTGGAACGACGTGGATAAAAGTTTCATTGACATACTGAAGGAAATGCTGAGCTTTAAAAACGTCATCTGGCCGGATGTCTGGACAGCGGTGTATGAAACATTGTACATGACGATCGTATCAACGTTCTTCACGTTTTTTCTCGGTCTGATTATCGGTACTATTTTATTTCTGACTTCTAGAAGTCAATCTAAAGGTGCCCAGGTCATCTATAAGATCACAGCCTTTTTAGTGAACTTATTTCGGGCGATTCCTTTCATCATCTTAATCATCCTGCTGATTCCGTTCACCAATCTGCTGATGAATACAATCAGCGGTGTAAAAGGCGCGCTGCCGGCGTTGATTATCGGAGCTGCCCCGTTCTATGCACGCCTTGTAGAAATCGGTATGAAAGAGATCGACAGAGGTGTAATAGAGGCAGCGGAAGCGATGGGGGCGACGCGCTGGACATTGATTACGAAAGTGCTGCTGCGTGAATCATTGCCGGCACTCGTATCTGGCATCACGGTCACAGCTATCGCTTTAGTCGGTTCCACCGCTATTGCCGGCGTCATTGGTGCCGGTGGACTTGGTAACTTAGCATATCTTGTCGGTTACACTCGAAACCAGAACGACGTTATTTTAGTATCAACAGTGTTAATTCTTGTCATTGTATTTGCAATACAGTTTATCGGTGATACCATTACTAAACGCATCGATAAGCGTTAATATATTAAAAATAAAGGAGATTTACTATGAAAAAATTATTTGCACTCATTCTTACATTATTATTTGCAGTTGTACTCACTGCATGCGGTTCATCTGATAAGCAGTCAGAAAATAAAAAGTCAGGTTCTAAGGAAGACAAAAAAATCGTTGTCGGTGCATCACCGGCACCTCACGCTGAACTCCTTGAACAAGTAAAACCGATTCTTGAAAAAGAAGGTTATGATTTAGAAATCAAAATCATCAATGACTATACAACGCCAAACCGTCTGTTAGATGAAGGAGAGTTGGATGCCAACTTCTTCCAGCACACACCTTACCTTGAAACAGAAAAGAAATCAAAAGGCTACAAGATTGAGTCAGCAGGAAACGTCCATATCGAACCTATGGCGGTCTACTCTAAAAAATATAAATCTTTAGAAGATCTTCCTAAAGGGGCTACAGTATATGTTTCTAATAATCCCGCAGAAGAAGGCCGTTTCTTATCATTCTTCACTAAAGCTGGTTTAATTGAACTGAAAGAAGGTACAGATCCAGTCAAAGCGACATTCCAGGATATTAAAACGAATAAAAAAGATATCAAGTTCAATAATAAACAAGCAGGAGAATTTGTTCCTAAAACTTATCAGAATGGTGAGGGCGATGCTACTATCATCAATTCAAACTTTGCCTTTGAAAATGAATTAAGTCCGGTCAAAGATTCTATTGCTCTTGAAGACAAAGATTCACCATATGCAAACTTAATCGCAGTGCAGCAAGGACACAAGAATGATGCTAAAATCAAAGCATTAGTCAAAGCTCTTCAATCTGACGAAATCGTTAAATTCATTGAAGACAATTATGACGGTGCAGTCATTCCAGCTAAATAAGCCATATAACAACAAGCAGCCAAATTTGGCTGCTTGTTGTTATATGGCGGTATTTTCAATAACAGCTGCTTCATTCTCAATACGTCAGCTATATTTTAATTCAATTAATTTATTATATACCATATTTAAGTTATAATAATTATTGTGATTTAATTTATCTGGCTTTGACCGTAGATTAAAATTATTATAAACTAATAGAGATGAAAATTTATATATATATCTGGAGGGAATACACATGGCATCAGTTTTAGAAATCAAAGATTTACACGTTTCAATCGAAGATAAAGAAATCTTAAAAGGTGTGAATCTGACAATCAAGCAGGGAGAAATCCATGCAATCATGGGACCGAATGGTACAGGTAAATCCACTTTATCATCTGCTATCATGGGTCATCCAAAGTATGAAGTGACACAAGGCGAAGTCTTATTAGACGGTGAAAACGTACTTGAGATGGAAGTAGACGAAAGAGCACAGGCAGGTCTATTTCTTGCGATGCAGTATCCATCTGAAATTTCTGGTGTGACTAACGCAGACTTCTTACGTTCAGCGATCAACTCTAGACGCGAAGAAGGTCAGGAAATCAACTTAATGCAGTTCATCAAAAAATTAGACAAACAGATGGAATTTCTTGAGATGGACCTTGATATGGCACAGCGCTACTTAAATGAAGGTTTCTCAGGCGGCGAAAAGAAACGTAATGAAATTCTGCAGTTAATGATGCTGGAACCTAAATTTGCGATTTTAGATGAGATTGACTCAGGTCTTGATATTGATGCGCTTAAAGTAGTATCAAAAGGAATCAATCAAATGCGCGGAGAAAACTTCGGCTGCTTGATTATTACCCACTATCAACGGTTGTTGAACTACATCACACCTGATCATGTTCATGTGATGATGCAGGGCCGTGTTGTTAAATCAGGTGGAGAAGAGTTGGCACAACGTCTTGAAGCAGAAGGTTATGACTGGATCAAACAAGAATTGAACATTGAAGACGAAACTGTCAACGCTGAATAATATCTGATTAAACCACGAGGAGGATTTGAAATGAGTCAAACGTTTGACGTGAACCTGGACATGATTCAGGAATTTTCACAATCAAAAAAAGAACCATCATGGATGACGGCTGTTCGTAGTGATGCATTCAGTCGATTAAATACTATTGAAATGCCAAAACCAGATAAAACAAAATTAGACAAATGGGACTTCTATTCTGTTAAACATACAGTGATTGACAGCGCTGCGTATAGTTCTGTAGATACGCTGCCGGAAGAAGTGACGAAATTAGTCGATACAGAGACAATTGATAATTTATACGTGCAGCACAATAATACGCCGGCACTACTAAAAGTAAGTCCTGAACTCGCTGCTCAAGGGGTCATCATTAAGGACATCCATACAGCGATGGCTGAGCACAGTGATTTAGTACAGCAGTATTTCATGACTGAAGGCGTCAAAGTAGATGAACATCGTTTGACAGCGCTGCATGCAGCATTAATGAACGGTGGATTGTTTGTCTATGTACCTAAAAACGTCATCGTCGAGTCACCGATTCAAATGGTCTTACTTCATGACAATGAAGAAGTCAATTTATATAACCATGTACTGATTGTCGCTGATGAAGGCGCCGAAGTGACATATGTTGAAAACTATATTTCAGCTATCGGCCGTTCAAAAGGGCAGCTGAATGTTATTTCAGAAGTCATTGCTAAAGATAACGCTAAAATCACATACGGTACAGTAGATTTCCTCAGCAAAGGATTTACAGGTCATGTCATTCGCCGTGGTATTGCACATAAAGATGCAACGATTGACTGGGCATTAGGATTAATGAACGACGGAGATACAATTAACGACAATACGACTTACTTGATGGGTGATAATTCTTCAAGTGACCTGAAAATTGTAGTGGTCGGTCGCGGTCAACAGAAATTGAACTTTACGACGCAAATTATTCAATACGGCAAAAATTCAGCAGGCCATATTTTAAAACATGGTGTCATGAAAGACTCTGCTTCATCAATCTTTAATGGCATCGGTCATATTAAACATGGTGCAACAAAAGCAGATGCACAGCAGGAATCACGTGTCTTAATGCTATCTGAAAAATCACGCGGAGATGCCAATCCAATTCTACTGATTGACGAAGATGACGTGACAGCAGGTCATGCAGCTTCAGCAGGTCGTGTAGATCCGATGCAGCTCTTCTATTTGATGAGTCGTGGTATTTCTAAGAAGGAAGCAGAACGTCTTGTCATTCATGGCTTCCTCGCACCAGTCGTTAACGATCTGCCGATTGAAGCGGTCAAACGTCAGTTGACAGAAGTTATCGAACAGAAGGTAACAAGCAAGAACTAGAGCTAATAGAAAGGTCCTGATAATATGACCGTGTTAGACAGCAGTAAAGTCAGAGCTGACTTTCCTATATTAAAAGAACAGGTGAACGGTAATCCACTTGTCTATCTTGATTCATCAGCAACCAGTCAGAAACCTCAAGTAGTGATTGATACTATGAATCGTTACTATGAGTCGATGAATGCCAATGTTCATCGCGGGGTGCATACGCTCGGTACGAGAGCGACTGACGGCTACGAGAATGCGAGAGAAGCAGTACGCCGTTTCATCAATGCGCAATATTTTGAAGAGATCATCTTTACGCGCGGGACAACGACTGCACTTAATTTAGTAGCACATAGTTACGGAGATATGGTAGTCAACGAAGGTGATGAAATCGTCATCACTGAAATGGAACACCATGCCAATCTAGTCCCGTGGCAGATGCTTGCTAAACGTCGACAAGCAGTATTGAAATATATTCCGCTGCAATCAGATGGAACTATACAGCTCTCAGACGTCGAATCAGCAATCACTGATCGAACGAAAATTGTTTCAGTTGCTCACGTATCAAACGTCTTAGGGACTATCAATGATATTAAAGCCATTGCGGCTGCTGCTCATCGTCATGGTGCAGTGATGGTAGCAGATGGCGCTCAAGCTGTTCCGCATATGGCTGTGGATGTACAAGATTTAGATGTTGACTTCTATGCTTTCAGTGGACACAAAATGGTTGGACCGACTGGAATCGGTGTATTATACGGCCGACGCAAATTATTGAATCAGATGGAACCGATTGAATTCGGTGGCGATATGATTGATTTTGTAGGTCTGCAGGATTCAACATGGACAGAACTGCCAGTGAAATTCGAAGCAGGGACACCGCTGATTGCTGAAGCTATCGGACTGCATGCTGCAATCGATTATCTTGAGTCACTAGGTATGACTCATGTTTTAGAATATGAACACGAGTTGACACGTTATGCTTATGAGCGAATGTCTGAAGTTGAGGGACTTGAAATTTATGGTCCTGGGCCGGACAAAAGAGCAGGATTAATTACCTTTAACTTAGAGGGGGTTCATCCACATGACCTGGCGACAGCACTTGATGCGGACGGCATCGCGATTCGTGCCGGCCATCATTGTGCCCAGCCACTGATGAAATGGTTGAATCAGTCATCCACTGCACGCGCAAGCTTTTACGTGTATAATACAAAAGAAGAAGTCGATTTACTGATTGACAGTCTGAAAAAGACAAAGGAGTTTTTCAGTTATGAGTTTTAACAATCTCGACCAGTTATATCGTTCTGTGATTATGGACCATTACAAAAATCCGCGTAACAAAGGGATCATAGAAGATGGAACGATGACAATCGATATGAACAATCCGACATGTGGTGACCGTATACGTTTGACTCTTAATATGGAAGATGAAATCATCAAAGATGCTAAGTTTGAAGGCGAAGGATGTTCTATATCTATGTCCAGTGCTTCAATGATGACACAGGCAATCAAAGGTCATACTATCGAAGAAGCACTTCATATGAGTAAAGAATTCAGCCAGATGATGCTCGGAGAAGATTACGAAATCAGCGAAGAAATGGGCGATATTGAAGCGCTATCAGGCGTTGCTAAGTTCCCGGCTCGAATTAAATGTGCAACGCTCGCATGGAAAGCACTTGAAAAAGGAACAAAAGAAGAAGAATAAGGAGTGAATCAAATGGCTAAAAAAGCACCAGATGTTGGCGATTACAAATATGGCTTTCACGATAAAGATGTATCGATATTCCGTTCAGAAAGAGGTCTGACCGAAGAAATCGTCAGAGAAATTTCTAAAATGAAGGAAGAACCTCAGTGGATGCTGGACTTCCGTCTCAAATCATTGAAACAATTCTACAAAATGCCGATGCCGATGTGGGGCGGTGACTTGTCAGAACTGAACTTTGATGAGATTACTTACTATGTCAAGCCGTCTGAGCATACTGAACGTTCATGGGATGAAGTACCGGAAGAAATCAAACAGACATTTGACAAACTTGGTATTCCAGAAGCTGAACAGAAGTATCTTGCAGGGGTATCTGCTCAGTATGAATCTGAAGTAGTTTACCATAATATGCAGGAAGATTTAGAAGAGCAGGGAATCATCTTCAAAGATACAGATTCTGCATTAAGAGAAAATGAAGACTTATTCAAAGAATATTTTGCATCAGTCATTCCACCAGCAGATAACAAATTTGCAGCGTTGAATTCAGCGGTATGGTCAGGTGGGTCATTCATCTATGTACCGAAAAACGTTAAGCTTGAAACACCGCTGCAGGCGTACTTCCGAATCAACTCTGAAAATATGGGTCAATTTGAACGGACATTGATCATCGTTGACGAAGGTGCGAGTGTCCACTATGTTGAAGGTTGTACAGCACCAGTCTATACAACGAATTCATTGCATTCAGCAGTTGTTGAAATCATCGTTAAAAAAGATGCATACTGCCGTTATACTACGATTCAAAACTGGGCGAACAACGTCTACAACTTAGTTACTAAAAGAACATTCGTTTACGAAAATGGAACGATGGAATGGATTGATGGTAACATCGGTTCTAAGCTGACGATGAAATATCCAGCGTGTTACTTACTTGGTGAAGGTGCACGTGGTATGACATTATCTATCGCATTAGCAGGTAAAGGTCAGGTTCAGGATGCCGGTGCGAAAATGATGCACATGGCACCGAATACATCATCAACGATTGTTTCAAAATCTATCTCTAAGCAAGGCGGTAAAGTTGTTTACCGTGGTATCGTACACTTCGGCCGCAAAGCAGAAGGTGCACGTTCCAACATTGAGTGTGATACACTCATTATGGATAATGCATCAACATCAGACACCATCCCTTACAATGAAGTCATGAATGACAACATTTCACTGGAACATGAAGCGAAAGTTTCTAAAGTCTCTGAAGAACAGCTGTTCTACTTGATGAGCCGTGGTATTTCAGAAGAAGAAGCGACTGAAATGATTGTTATGGGCTTTATCGAACCATTCACAAAAGAATTACCAATGGAATATGCAGTAGAAATGAACCGCCTGATCAAGTTTGAAATGGAAGGTAGTATCGGTTAACAAAAACCTGTGTCTCAATTTGAGACACAGGTTTTTTTTATTCTCTCCAACATGATATTGAAGCTGATATTTTTAATTTTTATTATGGCGCTCTATATTCACCCAGGTATTGTTCTTTGTCGTTGAACAGTGTCGGATAGCTCAAAAATCCTACCATGATGCTTGAAATCGTTGCTGCTGTCAGAAGTAAGAAGAGAATCAGCAGCTGGAACTGTACAGCAATAATCGGGTCAGCACCGCCGATGATCTGACCACTCATCATGCCGGGCAGCTGAACAAGTCCCATCGTTTTCTGACTTTCTATCGTCGGTATCATAGAACTGCGAATAGCTGACATCAGACTGCGGTGTATAGCCTGTTTCTTGCTGCCTCCTAATGACAGGATGAGTTCGATTTGTTCATCAGAAGCATTGATCTCACTGAGAAATCGATTGAGGAAGAGTAACGACAGAACCATGGAATTGCCAATCATCATACCGCTGATTGGAATGATATAACGCGCTTCAAACGGTATGATATGAAAACTAAGGAGTATGCCCATAGTGACCACTTCAACCGTCACTAAAGTCAGTACGATCTTCCAGGTGATACCTTTAATGCCTTTTCCTTTTTTGATGATATTCTGAGCTGCGGCTGCAATCATCAGTAATATCATGAGAAGGATATAGACAGGATGCTCCCCGTCAAATACAAATGTCAGCAAATAGCCGATAAAAAACAGCTGTACAATACTTCTTATAGTAGCAATGACTATGTCTTTTTCCAGTCCAAGCTTCAAATAGCTGCTTAATAGAAGCGGAATCATGACAAAAATAATCGTTAAGCTAAGTTGCAGCAGTGTCATTCGAGTTCACCTGCCAAATAAAGATTCAACCGTTCATTTTGAGAATGCATCATGTCTTTAGAAGAACCGCTCGTAATGAAGTGGCCGTCTTCAAGCATGATATAGTCATCCGTCACTTTGGCTGCCTGATTGACATCGTGAGTAATCCAGATAATCGTTGTATGAAAGCTTTGATGGATCGCTGCTATTAATTTTTCTACTTCTTTCACACTTGCGGGATCTAGACTGGATGTAATTTCATCAAGAAGCAGTATGTCCGGCTGATTGACTAATGTTCTTGCGATGGACAGCCGTTGTTTCTGTCCGCCTGATAGGTCTTTTGCAAGCTGACTAAGCGGAACATTCAAATTGACTTGATTCAGCAGCTGCCGTGCTTCTTGTTCAGACAATGATTCATCGAACAATGCTTTTGGCAGATTTAAATTATCAAAAACAGTGCCGCTGATCATCGGTGCACTTTGCAGCGTCATCCCTACTTGTTTCCTAAGTTCAATAAGATTCATTGTATCTATTGAGTGTCCGTCTATATAGATTTCTCCATCAACCGGACTGTGAAGCCCGTTCAATAATTTAAGCAGAGATGTCTTTCCTGCGCCTGATGGACCGATGAGCGCTGTAATACGTCCAGATTTGAATGTGCAGTTAATATGACGGAGGATGTCTCTGTCATTTTTTGTATAACTGATATTTTTCAATTCGATGGCTGACATAAGGATACTCCTTTTTATATAAAGTAATGGTTTATGGTATGATAAATTCAGGTGATAACATGATAACAATAGGGCTTACTGGGTGGGGAGACCACGATGCACTGTATGCAGATTTGACCAACAAAAAAGACAAATTGCTGGCATACGGCAGTCATTTCCCGACCGTCGAACTTGATTCTACTTATTATTCAATACAGCCTGAGCGCAATATCAGAAAATGGATCAGTGAAACACCGGAGCGCTTTAAGTTTGTCGTCAAAATTCATCAGGCACTTACAGGGCACGCATCAGTCGAAGATTACGCAGATACTCGTTTGCAGTTAATTGAGCAGTTCAATTTAATGATAGGACCGCTGATTGAAGAAGACAAACTGGCCATGGTGTTAATACAGTTTCCACCGTGGTTTGACTGCAGCACTGCAAATATTAATTATATCCTATATTTGAAGAAATATTTAATTTCGATGCCTCTGGCGATAGAATTTAGAAACGACAGCTGGTTTACAGCTGATATGAAAGAACATACACTCAGTTTTCTGCATGAGCATGGACTGATTCATTCGGTCTGTGACGAACCTCAGAGTGGACACGGTTCTATTCCTATGGTCAACCGAGTGACCCATCAAACGGCTTTGATGAGATTTCATGGGCGCAATGTTGCAGGTTGGACAAAGAAAGATCTGACTGATCAGGAATGGCGGGAGGTCCGTTATTTGTATGATTATAATGAACAGGAGCTGCAGGAGCTCGCCCGTAAAATTAAAATATTAGATCAAAAGGCTGAAGATGTCTACGTGATATTCAACAATAATTCAGGCGGCCATGCAGCGGCCAATGCTAAGCGGATGATAGAGCTATTGGATATAGAATATAGAGGTCTTAATTTTCAGCAACTCAAACTATTTTAGGAAGTGTCCGACATGTCCATTATAATTTTAATCTTGTTAGGAGTATTTTCATCAATTATCGGAGCTATTGTCGGGATTGGTGGCGGTATTATTATTGTACCGACATTGATATTCCTCGGTATGCAGGCGGGAATACTTGAAGGCATTACTCCCCAAAAAGCAATTGGAACATCTACAGTCATATTAATCTCAACAGGTTTGTCTGCTACCGTTGGATACATCAAGGCGAAGCAGGTTGACTTGAAATCTGGTTTATTTTTCTTGATAGGGATTGTTCCAGGTGCTTTAGTGGGTGCCTATTTAAGCAAATATTTAACACTTGATAGTTTCAATCTGTACTTTGGTATTTTTTTGATAGTTATCAGTATTGTGTTAATGATCCGCAATAAAATCAAGCCGATTCAATGGTTCCAGAACAAAAACAATGAACGTGTGTTTATCGATTCGTCAGGTGTCGAACATCATTACAGCATTGCACCTGTGCCTGCTATTATCGCTACGTTTTTAGTCGGCTGTCTCACTGGCCTGTTCGGCATTGGCGGCGGTGCTTTAATGACACCGCTGATGATCATTGTGTTTAGATTTCCACCTCATATTGCAGTGGGGACAAGCATGCTGATGATTTTCTTCTCAAGCCTGTCTGGTGCTGTCAGTCATATCATACAAGGAAATGTCATCTGGTATTATGCGGTTATATTGATTATAGCGAGCTATATCGGTGCAAAAGTCGGTGTTCAGATTAATAAAAAGATGAAATCTGATACTGTGATTCTCGTTCTTAGAAGTATCATGCTGCTGTTAGGCGTCTATTTAATTATTAAGAGTCTGTTATAGAGGTGAAACACAATGGAACTGAAGTTATACCATACGAATGATGTTCATAGTCATTTAACAACTTATCAAAAAATTATTCGCTTTCTTGACGATAAACGTGCACAGTTTCCATCTACCTACTATGTTGATTTAGGCGATCATGTAGACCGTAGTCATCCTTATACAGAAGGAACATTAGGAAAAGGGAATGTTGAACTACTGAATAGAGCGGGGGCAGGTGTAGTGACCATCGGCAACAACGAAGGGATTACATTGACTCATCAAGATCTGGAACAGCTCTACGATAAAGCGGACTTCCAGATTACTTGCTGTAATGTATTTGATCATGATGGACAGCTGCCGCGTCACATAGTACCACATGTCATGGAAATCATCGAAGGAGTTACATTTGGTTTTGTCGGAGCAACGGCAGAATTTACACCTTTCTATAAGGCACTGGGTTGGACAGTAACTGAACCTATTGAAGCGATACGTGGACAAGTGGAGGTCATGAGAGAAAAGTGTGATGTCGTTGTCGTTCTTAGTCATCTCGGGAAGTTTGCTGACCAGCGTATTGCAGAAGAGGTGCCGGACATTGATATCATACTAGGGGCGCATACCCATCATCACTTTGATAACGGAGACTTGGTCAATGGGGTGCTGATTGGAGCTGCGGGCCGTTACGGTGAGTATATCGGTGAGATGACATTAACATTCGATGATACAACACTCATTAAAAAACAAGCGACACTCATTAATACAGATGAACTTGCCTACAGCGAAGAAGATTATTACGAACAAGGGAAAGTATTGCTGGATGAAGTGATCCATAACGGCGCAATTGTGCTGCCAAGACGACTGTACAGTGCTTCTTATACTACGGCATTGCTTGCCCGTGAACTGAGAGTATTGCTGGATGCAGACTGTTCACTCATTAATTCCGGGCTGATTGTGACAGGGTACGAAGGCACTGAATTTACTAAATATGATTTACATCAAATGCTGCCACATCCGATCAATCCAGTGAAAATTACATTGTCAGGTCGTGAGCTGATGGAAGTGATAGCGATGAGTATGAAGCATGAATATCGTGATGACATTGTCAAAGGCTTTGGATTCAGAGGTGATATCTTTGGTATGTATGTGATGGATAACATCGGTATGATGGAGTCAGAACGGCAGTATTTTGTCAATGGCCGGTTGATTGATCCGCATGAAGACTATACATTGGCCACGTTAGATATGTATACATTCGGCCGTTTTTTTCCTCAGTTCGTACAGAACGAGAAAGAGTATTTTATGCCTGAATTTTTGAGAGATGTAATGAAAATAGCACTGGACAACTGTTAAAGGAAACATTGTATTTATATTTAGTTGAATATTCGTTATAATGATAGTGTAATTCAATGGAGGGATGTTGCAGTGGTTACAAAGAATGAAGAGATACTCAGAAAACCTGAATGGTTGAAAATCAAACTTAACACCAATAAGAACTATACAGGCCTTAAGAAAATGATGCGTGAAAAAAATCTTCATACAGTATGTGAAGAAGCACGCTGTCCTAATATACATGAATGCTGGGGTGAGCGACGGACCGCGACTTTTATGATACTGGGCGCCGTATGTACGCGCGCATGTCGTTTCTGCGCAGTCAAAACAGGACTGCCGAATGAGTTGGATCTGGAAGAGCCGGAACGCGTTGCTGAATCAGTGGAACTGATGAATTTAAAACACGTCGTGATTACCGCAGTGGCACGTGATGACTTAAAAGACGGTGGTTCACATGTCTATGCTGAGACGATACGTAAAGTGCGTGAACGTAATCCTTATACAACGATTGAAGTGCTGCCATCTGATATGGGCGGTTCATTTGATAACTGGGTGACACTGCTTGACGCCAAGCCGGATATATTGAATCATAACATTGAAACCGTTCGCAGGTTGACACCAAGAGTCCGTGCACGTGCCACTTATGATCGTTCACTTGAAGTGTTACGTCGTTCTAAAGAACTCTATCCAGACATTCCAACTAAATCAAGCCTCATGCTTGGTCTTGGTGAAACGTGGGAAGAGATTCTTGATGTGATGGATGACCTTCGTGCCAACGATGTCGATATTATGACCATTGGGCAGTATTTGCAGCCGTCCCGCAAACATTTAAAAGTTCAGAAATATTATACGCCGCTTGAATTTGGCAAGCTGCGCAAAATAGCAATGGAAAAAGGATTTAAACATTGTCAGGCAGGTCCTATGGTGCGTAGTTCATATCATGCTGATGAGCAGGTCAATGAAGCGGCTAAAGCGCGTCAAGCGATGGGAGAAATCACTGAATAGGTGGATATATGGTCATTAAAATAGGAGCTAACTACTTCGAAATCATTGAGAATTATCGCGATGCGTATAATGCAGAACAGTTCGAATCCCGCTATTCAGAAGTGCTGGATAAATACCCAGTCATAGTCGGAGATATAGGATTTGAACAACTGAGGCTAAAAGGCTTTTATGAAGATCGAAATAAGAAAGCGGATATTAGTAAACGGTTTTCAAGTATTCAGGATTATCTCATGGAATACTGTAATTTTGGCTGTCCTTATTTCGTTTTACGTCGACTGACAGCGCATGAAGTTGTTCGAATGACAGCAGATGATACAGAGGAAATGTCGATTGTCAAAGACGAATTCACTACGCCTGAAATTGTGGAAGAACAGACATTTGAGGCACAGGAGCATGAAGCACAAGAGGATTCAGATGATTCTACCAAAACATTAAAACATTTTTTAAGATAGCTGCTCAGGCAGCTATTTTTTTATTAAAAAAAGAACGCAGCGCGTTCTTTAAGAGATAATATCCGATAAAAACTCAATGACATCCAAGGCTTCTGTCTCATTAAGACCAAGAGCATAGGCAACATAGCCGTCTTCTTGCAGATCATCTCTGCCAATAATGCCAAATTTGTTTGACTGCGTGTTCAACACAATCGTCTTACCGTAGTGTCGGTCTGTCTGTATTAAAGTCAAGTCATAGCGCGATTCTCCGATAAAGCTGACAAATCTGATATTTGCTTTATCTGTATCGTCATATAAAAACATCTCAATCATATGTAGTCCCTCCAGTTCTCAACATTATATAATGTAATCATTGATTTTTCAAAGGGACGAATGATGACGTTAAATCAGATTTGAAAGGAGTTGTCTCCCTTTGTCAGTTAAACCGATTGCTTCAAAATCATTCTGTCCTGTTTCACCGAATGTCATTTTGATACTTTCGATATGTCGTTGCTCATATAATGTGTTCAAGGCCTGTTCCAGTTCTGCATCTGTCCTGTTGAAACTACTGTTATTTGCTTTGATTCGGTTGCCGATTTCTGCAACATCACTGAATCCTAAATCACTGTTATGTTCTAACACTGATAATATTTCTTTTGTCATGTCATTGGATAGAGCCATTATGTCATCTCCTTCATATATTTCTCAATCTATACCTTACATAAGCAGGAGTTAAACTTAAGTAAATGATTAAGTGGTCATTGAGCCTATACATCGTGAAGGCAGTCATGAAATTTGATACACTAGTGATGGAGGCGATAGTATGTATTTTGTGGATAGAGAAGAATTGAATCGGAAGCTCGATTACATTGAACAGCTCACTCAAAGCTTCAACGCAGCAGAGCAGTATGGGCTGGAGCGTATATGTCATATGTTGATTGAGAGTGTCGTTGATGTCGGCAATATGATTATTGATGGATTCATTATGCGGGATCCTGGAAGTTATCAAGATGTGGTTGATATTCTTGAGATGGAGAAAGTCATTACAACGACTGAAGCTCAAGCTATTTCAAAGACACTACCACTTCGACAGTGGATGGTACGAGACTATACAGCGATTGATCATCAAGCACTTAAACAGCAATTCGCTGACCAGCTTTCAGCTTTTGAATCATTTAAACCTTCTGTACTGACATTTATTGATAAGGAACTGGGGCCGGTATCTGCGTTCGGCAAAGGAGGCAGAGCATGAAAAAGTATAGAGGATATTTGCTGGATTTAGACGGGACAATGTATGCAGGGACACGATTGATTGAAGGTGCAAAGGAATTCATCGATTATTTAGCGAATCATAACCTTCCTTATTTATTTGTCACGAACAATGCATCAAAAACTGCTGAAGAAGTATCAGACAAGTTGACCGGTATGGGTTTTGTAAGTTCACCTGACAATGTAGTGACATCAGCTATGGCAACTGCTATGTATATTGCTGAAGAAAAGCCCCGTGCAAGTGTATTTGTCATCGGCGGAAGCGGTATTAGAACAGCTCTGGAAGATGAGGGGCTTGTGCTTAAGGATGATGAGCACGTCGACTATGTTGTCATCGGTCTCGATGTAGATATCAGTTATGAAAAATATGCGGTGGCCTGTCTTGCTGTACGTAACGGTGCTAAATTCATCTCGACCAATCCGGATGTATCTATTCCGACAGAGCGCGGATTCCTGCCGGGTAATGGTGCATTAACAAGCGTAGTTGCGGTCTCAACAGGCGTTGACCCTATATTTATCGGTAAACCGGAGCAGCATATTATGAACAAGGCTGTAGAGTTAATCGGTCTCCCGAAAGAAGATTTAGTGATGATCGGTGATTTGTACATGACTGACATTATGTCCGGCATTAACAGTGGCATCGATACACTGCATGTACAGACGGGTGTCACCACTTATGAGGCGATTATGAAGGAAAAGATCCCGCCGACTTATTCAGTTAAAAATCTACTTGAAGTGATTGATTTTTATGAAGGAAGGGATACTGATGAATAAAGTATTGATTACAAGAGAAGTTCCTGAACGGTTTTTGACTGACTTGAAGCAAGTGGCAGATGTTGAGATGTATCCAGAACAACAGAAGCCGATGCCACGGGAAGCACTTCTCGCTCAAAGCAAGGATAAAACGGTTGTGATTACAATGTTAAGTGATCAAATAGACAAGGAATATTTGGATAGCTGCCCGGACCTGAAAGCGGTCATCAACCTGGCAGTCGGTTATGATAATATTGATGTTGACTATGCTGCTCAAAAAGGCATTGTTATCTGCAATACACCGGACGTATTGACAGAGACGACAGCTGAGCTTGGATTTACATTGATGGTTGTCACAGCGAGACGGATTATAGAGGCTGCAGCTATGGTTCAGAACGGTGAATGGACAGGCTGGTCACCCTATTTGATGGCAGGTAAAGATGTGTACGGCAAAACAGTCGGAATATACGGCATGGGTGCAATCGGCCAGGCGTTCGCTAGACGTTGTACTGGTTTTGGAATGACTGTTCTCTATCATAACCGCTCAAGACATGAGCAAGCAGAGCATGAACTCGGTGTCACGTATGCTGACTTTGATGAACTGATTGCGACGAGTGACTATGTAGTCTGTACAGCACCTTTGACAGAGGAAACTCGAAACAAATTTGATCAGCAAGTATTTAAACAGATGAAAAGTGATGCGATATTCATCAATATCGGACGTGGCGGACACGTAGTAGAAGAAGATCTGCTGCATGCTGTCAAAAATCAGGAGATTTTGGCAGCTGGACTGGATGTTCTTGCTGCAGAACCGATTGATAGTGATCATCCCTTCTTAAATGAGCCTAACATCGTCGTACTGCCGCACATCGGCAGCGCATCTGTTGAAACAAGAGATGCCATGATTCAACTGTGTATTGATAACGCAAGATATGTGATCAACGGAGAACATCCGCTGACACCTGTCAATAAAACCAGATAAACGAAAGAGACGACCCTCGGAACATGAGAGTCGTCTTTTGATTAATGATTGAACTTTTTGTACAGCAGAATACTTGTAGAAAGCACAGCAGCGCCTAACGTGACATCCATCCATACATTCGAGTTGCGACGCGTGTGTTCCACTTTGTGCTGTTTTAAATCTCCAGTATCTGTCTGGACGGGATCCACAATTCCTTGTTCTTGTTTCAACTGCTCAGCGTCATAGCCGAATCCTTGAACAAAAGTGGTAAGAAATAAGGCGCCTTTGATAAAAGTCGGACTGACAAGTACTTTCATCAGGCTGAATATGCCCATTGTCTGATGCTGTTTTGTTGAGCGTTCAAATCCTTTATTGATCTTTAAGGTCATCGGTTCAAGTTCATCCAATTTGAACTTGCCGAGACCTTGACTGATAAGCAGGAGATTGCGGATAGCTTTGTCGAGTTCAGTTTCATTTAGTGCTTTGAGAACACGTGTTAATATAGGATCACTTTTGGCAAGTGCTGCATTTAGTGCATTGAACACTTCATGATCATCGAGTTGTTCAAGTAAGCGGAAGAGATTAAGTAGAGTATCTTTATGCATCAATAGCTGCTCTTCCAGTTCGTGCAGTTCTTGCTCTCTTAATTCATTGACATCGACTTCTGATCTTCTGATGATTTTCGTCGGCTGTGCCATCAGCGTTCACCTCTTCTTTCTTTGACGATATCTCCTGGGAAAATGTAATCCGGACGAGCCCACTTTTGTGCAATATTCACACCGAACTGTGGAACAGGGTGTCCGTAACGGAAATTAGTCGATGGAAGAGGAGAGCTGCCACCGCGTTCCAATATTGTCATTTTTGCTTTTGTTTCTTTATAGGCAGGGGTAGACGTATTTTTATCGGCGATAGAGCTCGACAGCAAGTTGATAGCGGCATCTCCGGCATCATTCATCGGTAAAAAAACTTCTCTGCCGAATACGCGGTCGGTCACAATGGTTTTGACCTCGACCTTGCCGTAAGGTGACTGAAGACGTACTAGAGTCCCATCTTTAATACCGCGTTCTGCTGCCAGTTCGTGTGACACTTCAAGGAATGTCTCAGGTGTTTCCAGTTTTAATCCAGCGACTTTGTAAGTCATGTTGCCTTCATGGAAATGTTCAAGAAGTCGACCGTTGTTAACATGAATATCATATTCTTCTTCGTAATCTGTCGGCGGCGTCCAGTCAACAGCATAGAGACGTGCTTTCTTGTCATCGAATGGGAAGCCATCTGTAAAGAGCAGCGGTGAATCAGTGCCGTCAGCGTGGACCGGCCATTGTAAACTATTGAATCCTTCTAGACGGTCATAAGTCACACCTGCATATATTGGTGTCAACGACGCAATTTCGTCCATAATCTGACTTGGATGTGAATAGTTCCACTCAGCCCCTAAACGATTCGCGATATCCTGAATAATGATCCAGTCCGGCTTAGATCCTGCCAACGGTTCAAGCACTTGATATAATCTCTGAATTCGTCGCTCTGTATTTGAGAATGTGCCCGTTTTCTCAAAACTTGGAGAAGCAGGCAGGACGACATCTGCATATTCACATGTTTTAGAGAAGAATATATCCTGGACGACCATGAACTTAAGTTTCTCAAAACCTGCTCTTACATGGTTGATATTCGAATCGACAATTCCCATATCTTCACCTTTTAAGTAGAGCACATCTAGTTCACCAGCATGCATGGCATCGACCATCTGATGGTTATTCTGGCCTATAGTCGTATTTAATGTGACGCCCCATGCTTCGCTGAACTTAGCTATCGCTTGTTCATCCGTAATCTTTTGGTAACCAGGCAGGTGGTCAGGCATGCTGCCCATATCACTTGCACCTTGAACATTATTATGACCGCGAAGAGGATAAGCTCCTGCACCAGGTTTCATATAATTTCCTGTTACTAGCAGCAGGTTTGAAATAGCTGTAGAGGCATCGCTGCCGCCGCGCTGCTGAGTGATTCCCATTGCCCACATGATCACAGTAGATTTGGACTGATGAATCATCGTTGCTACTTCAATTAATTCTTCTTGAGTCAGCCCTGTATGTTTGACTGCATAATCCAATGTATATTTTTCGAGACTGCTGACGAGTTCATCGAAATGATTAACATGCTGATCGATAAATGCCTGGTCCTGCCAGCCGTTATCGATGATGTATTTAGTAACAGCATTCAACCATACTAAATCGGAAGCCGGATTAGGACGGATAAACATATCAGCACGTTCTGCCAGTTCATGTTTGCGTAAATCAGAAACGATAAGTTTTGAACCACGTACTTTTTGAGCGCTCTTGACACGCGTAGCAATGACGGGGTGGGCTTCAGCTGTATTAGTACCGATACCGATAATGAGGTCAGCACTGCCGATATCTGTAATAGAACCAGAGTCACCGCCGTAACCGACTGTACGCCATAAGCCCAACGTCGCGGGCGACTGACAGTAGCGCGAACAGTTATCCACATTATTAGTGCCGATTACAGCACGGGCAAGTTTCTGCATTAAATAGGATTCTTCATTTGTACATTTGGAAGAAGTGATGAATGCGAGACGTTCTGGTCCGCGAGTTTGAAGTATATCCATGAAGTTTTTAGCAATTAGATCATAGGCTTCGTCCCAAGTACCTTCTCTGAATTCACTGCCTTCACGAATCAACGGCTTTGTCAATCGTTCGCCGGAATTGATGAAATCCCAGCCGAACTTACCTTTGACACACGTAGAAATCTGATTGGCAGGGGCATCGGGTGACGGTTCGACTTTAAGAATGTCTCGACCTTTTGTCCATACTTCAAATGAACAGCCGACCCCGCAGTATGTACAAACTGTTTTTGTCTTCTTGATTCTATCTTCACGCATCTCTGCTTCAATGTCTGATATCGCCATCAGCGGTGTGTAACCTGTTTCGACAGCTTTTGTTACGTCAACTGCAGGTCGAAAAGCATTTTTAAGCATACCCGTCAGGAATCCGGCTTCACCTTCCATGCCGACTTCCATCATCGCATTACATGGGCAGACGGTTGAACAGTGGCCGCAGTTAACACATGACGATTCATCGATCATCGTCGATCCATTACCGTCCCAGATGACACGTGGACGTTCAAGTTCCCAGTCGATCATTAATGTTTCGTTCACTTGTACATTTTGACAAGCCTGTACGCAACGGCCGCATAGGATACACTGGTCAGGATCATAGCGATAGAACTTCCCGCGGTTGACAGGTGCTCCTTTTGGCGACTGATGGGTCGCCTGATGATCGATTTTTAATTGTTTGACTGTATTATGGACGGTACAGTTGCCATTGTTGAAATCACAGACTGTGCAGTATAGTTCATGATTATGCAGTACTCTATCCATCGCAATCATCTGAGCTTCAAAAGCGTCACTCGTTCCTGTTTTGACTCGGTCTCCGTTCTGTAATGTTGTACTACATGCGCGCACGAGTTCACCGTTGACTTCAATAATACATGCGTCACACGTTTCAATAGCACCGAGATCCGGATGATAGCACAGTGCAGGTACTTCAATACCTTGCCATTTTAAATAATCCAGTAAGTTGCACCGGGGGACATCCATGGGTTTACCGTTAAGAATAATACTGACAGCTTGAGTAGTTGTTTCTTTCATTTTTAACCCCTCTTTCAATCAGAATAGAAAACTTTATGCCTATTACTAATTATAAGTTTTCTGAGAATTATTACAAATCATTGCCGACTGACAGGTTAAAAAGTATAAAAAAAAGACCACGAAACGTGGTCAAAAACTATTAAAAAACTTGTTCTACTTCTACAACTCCTGGTACTTCTTCTAGAAGGGCACGTTCAATACCTGCTTTCAATGTGATAGTAGAAGAAGGACAAGTACCGCAGGCACCAAGAAGACGCAATTTAACAATTCCATCTTCAACATCGACTAATTCACAGTCACCACCATCACGTAACAGGAAAGGACGAAGTTTTTCAAGTACGTCATTCACTTCATCAAACATTGTTTGTTGTTCTGTAGTCATGAGAGACTCCTTTCATTGTAGTCTAGCTAATAGTATAATTACTATATCATATTTTATCGGAATGGTTAAGGGGGATGCATGTGAATTCTATTAAAGTTAATGTATATGGTGCAGATGTCGTCTGTGCCAGTTGTGTCAATGCGCCAACTTCGAAAGATATTTACGACTGGATTCAACCGAATTTGAAACGTAAGTTTGATAATCTTGATTTCACGTTCAATTATATTGATATTATGGATACAGAAGGCAAGTCCGATTATGATCAGTCGCTGATTGAACAAATCGAGAATGATGAACTGTTCTATCCACTTATTACAATGAATGATGAAGTTGTGGCAGATGGTTATATACAGCTCCCACAACTGACAAAATACGTGGAGCAGACTTTCATGAAATAGCTAAAGAGAACACCACCTTATACTTAAGGTGGTGTTCTCTTTATATCTAACCATTATGGTATTTGTATAACCAGAGGATACCTGACTTCATGATTCTTGCGATGCGTCCTGTCACAGTCCGGTCCAGCAAATAGGCGAATCCTTCTTTGTCACCTAATGAACCGACAAAACCTTGAAGTTTTAAGTCAGGCATCTTATCCGGAAGAGGTTTCCCGTCCCACTGCATTTTCAGTATATCTACAATCTGCTCAGCTTGAACTTCTGCAAGTTGTGCACTTGGGGCGTGCGGAAGTAACGCACAGTCACCGACGACATAGACGTTCGGATGCGTCGGAATTTGGTGATATTGATTCACACGAACACGGCTGCCTTCGCCAAATTCAACGGGCAGATTACGCACGATTTCCACCGGTTGAATGCCGGCGGTCCATACGCATATATCCACTTCATGAGTTTCATTATTATTATAGAGCAGTCCAGGATCTACTCGGACAACATTAGATTTCGGAATGACTTCGACGTGGTGTTTATCGAACCATTTCTTCACATATTTACTGAGCTTCTCAGGAAAAGCCGGCAAAATACGCTCACCGCGGTCAAATAATTTTATTTTTAAATCAGATCGGGATTCGCGTAGTTCACTTGCCAGTTCAATCCCGCTTAGTCCTGCGCCGACGATGCCTACCGTACTACCCGCTGGTAAGTTGGCGATGGCCTGATAGGTCTTTCTCGCCTGTGTAATTGTCTGAATGCTGTAAGTATGAATATCGGCACCCGGTACGTTATGATATTTATCTTCACAGCCAAGGCCGATAATCAGTTCATCATAATCTACTTGAGAGTCTCCGACAGAGATAATCTGCTGGTCGAGGTCAATCGCTGTAATCTCACCGAATGTCTGGTTTAAACGCTGATCTTTCGGAAACTCGAGTCTGATGTCTTTATCGGATTCCGTTCCAGCAGCAAGAGCATAATACTCAGTTTTTAATCCTTGAAAAGGAATTTTGTCGATTAATGTGATGTTGTATTCTTCAGGAAGTGCAGAAGGCAGTAGACGCTGCATCACACGCATATTTCCATACCCGCCGCCGAGCAGTACTAGATTTTTCATAATGATCCCCTTTTCTGATGAAGTCAAATTTCTACTTTTTTCAACTATCATAAATTATAATATAGATTATAGTTTATTTATAGCGCTTTAGTCATTAGTTGAACAAAAAGTGCTTGTTCTGAGGTGAAACATGAATCCAATCGTAGAGTTCTGTATTTCTAATATGGCAGCTGGTAGTCAGGAAGTGTATGATACCTTATGTGAAGATCCGACTATTGATTGTCTTGAATATGGCTGTCTCACATATTGCGGACTATGCAATGAAAGTCTATACGCACTTGTCAATGGTGATGTTGTAACAGGGGAAACTGCAGATGGTCTTCTTAAGAACATCTATAAGCATATTGAAGAAAACTGGTTATTTTAGGAGGTAACAGATGAGTACTGTAATTTTAACAGAGGCTGCAGCTTATGAGGTCAAAGAGATGATGGCAAAAAACGGAATGCCTGATGGGTATCTGAAAATATCGGTCAAAGGTGGCGGTTGTACGGGGCTGTCATATGGCATGAGTGCTGAAGAAGCACCTGGTGAGAATGATGAACTGATCAACTTCTACGGCGTCAATGTATTGGTTGATAAGGCAGACAGTCCCATATTGAATGGAACGACGATAGACTTTAAGCAATCATTGATGGGTGGTGGATTTGCCATCGAAAATCCGAATGCCATCGCCGCTTGCGGCTGCGGTAGTTCATTCCGCACTAAAGAGGTAGCAGGAACACCTGAGAATTGTTAAAATTAACGTTATTAGCTTGAATAAAATAACTATTCAAGTTATGATGATGAAGGAATCTATTAATTGCTTATGTGACTAAAATCACAATATTATAACTTTAAAGACAGGTGAATATGATGAGCTTCGAAAGAAAAAAGGTTGTTGTATTGGGTGCCGGTTATGCCGGTCTGCAAACAATCGCTAAATTACAGAAATTAGTATCAGCGCAGGATTGCGACATCACATTAATCAACAAGAATGAATATCACTATGAAGCGACTTGGTTACACGAAGCTTCTGCTGGATCTCGGGAATATAAGGACTGCTTATATCCGATTGCCAGTGTTGTAGATGCATCAAAAGTGGATTTCGTTGCTGCTGAAGTGACAAAGATCAACCGTGACGACAAAACAGTTGAAACAACGAATGGAACATTCAAGTTTGATATTTTAGTTGTTGCGCTAGGCTTTGAATCTGAAACGTTCGGTATTTCAGGTATGAAAGAACATGCCTTCCAAATCGAGAATATCAATACAGCGAGACGTATTGCAGCGCATATTGAAGAACGCTTTGCAAATTACGCACAAAGCACTGAAAAAGATGACAAAGACCTTGCTATTTTAGTAGGTGGTGCTGGATTTACAGGTATCGAATTATTGGGCGAATTAACTGAACGCGTTCAAGAATTAAGCAAGAAATACGGTATAGATTCATCAAAAGTCAAATTAACATGTGTTGAAGCGGCACCAAAAATGCTTCCGATGTTCTCTGACAAATTAGTGAATTATGTCGTTGATTATCTTGAAGCACGCGGTGTAGAATTCAAAATCGCAACACCGATCGTTGCAGCTAACGAAAATGGTTTCGTTGTTAAGAACGGTGAACAGGAAGAACAGTTATATGCTAATACAGTCATCTGGGCAGCAGGTGTACGCGGCAGCCACTTGATGGAAGAATCATTTGAAGGCGTTAAGCGTGGACGTATCGTTGTTCGTGAAGATCTACGTATTGACGGCTATGACGATATTTTTGTCATCGGGGATTGTTCTGCAGTGATGGCTGGTGAAGGAGATAACAAACGCCCACTGCCGACGACTGCTCAAATTGCAATGCAGCAAGGTGAATTCACTGCTCGGGCCATCGTCAAATTACTAAACAATGACAAGCTTGATACATTCACATATGACGACAAAGGTACTGTAGCATCACTTGGTTCACATGATGGTGTAGGTGTGGTATTCGGTAAAGAAATTACTGGTAAAAAAGCTGCATTTATGAAGAAAGTAATCGATACTCGTGCACTATTTAAAATCGGTGGTACAGGTGTTGCTTTCAAAAAAGGCAAATTCCTGTAATACGCCTGTCTTAATATTGATTTAAGAGACTTGTGATTCACAAGTCTCTTTTTCTTATCAGGGGGTACAGAATGACTAAACGGGGGAATGTATGGCTTGGCACATCTGCTGTAGTGGTTAATGACCAGGGGGAATGGCTGGTCGTACAGAAACAGTACGGTGGATTAAAAGATATGTGGTCCATGTGTGCAGGTTTTGTTGAAGCAGGTGAAAGCGCGGATCAGGCGATCGTACGTGAATTAGCAGAAGAAACTGGTATAATAGGAGAAGTCATAGGCGTCATCGGAGTCAGAAGTGGTGTGATTAAGGAAACTATTTCTGATAATATGATTGTTTTCCTAGTTAAACCGATGACTACTGCTATTACGATCGAACTGCCTAATGATGAAATAAAAAATGTCAAATGGGAGTCGACTGCTCATCTACTTTCTGATGACAAATGTTCACCTATGATCCATGAATTCATTGAACATTTATCCAGTCCGCTGCCATTAAGAAGTACGACTTCACCAGGACCGCAATTTAATTACTCAACTTATCATTTATTTTTTTAGGAGGAATAATGACTGCTTTAGTACAGTTGATTCTTAGTGTATTATTGTTCTTTGTTTTATTTTTTGGGATTGCATTTATTCTGAACATGCTGCTGAAATCCACATGGATTATGGCTGGATTCTATCCATTCGTCGTCTGTGCGATCGTTGATAAAATTTCGACAGCGGAGTATCTTCTGAAACCTAAGCATGCATTTCAGAAGCTATGGCATGGTTTGACCCATTTATTACCTGCTGACATCATCATGTTGTCCGGTGGGCTTGTCGGCGCAATAGTCGCAGGATTCGTCATTAAAGGGTTACGTAAAAGTGGCTATACTATGTTTTAGGAGTGATTCGATGACAAAACATTCACAAACACATGTAGACAATGTCTATGTGTGTTTTTTGCCTTTTCAGTACAATCAATGGATGGATACAGATGATGAAAGAGTCAACCAGCATGTGGCTGAATTTTATCATAATAAACAGCAGGAACTTGATACTGTGGACAATGGGTTAAGGATAATGGGAATTGCGCTAGGTAATCCTAAACGCTACTCGATGGAACAGATATTGACGCTGCACGAGACAGTGGCTGCAGTACTCGAGTCAGTGGATGATGTCAAAGTAACGGTTGATTTCACGGTCCTCGTCAAATATTTCGACGGGTCTACTCTTGACGCTTTAGCATGGACCATTGAAGCCGAAGCACCGCACAGTATTGTCGGTTACGATGCTCAAATTTCTGACGTATTCTATCGAATCAGAGCGATGAAAGAACCGTCAAACCAATCAGCCCATATCAGATTGAGAGCGCTGCTTGATGAGTTGGATGGGGCCGTAACTGATTTTAGTCGCCACGAGCTTGACCAGCTAGTGCCCGCTTATCCCGCTGAAGACTTGTCAGCGATAGAATGGCGGACAGGAGAAGCTGTTAAACAGGTGCTCTTAATACCGCTTCATAATGATGCCGTGGTCTCATTGTTGATGCCGCTGTTAATAGCGATTCACGAAACAGCAGATGTCAGTGTATTATTTGTGCTGTATGACCCTCAAGCGGGACCGGTCAATAGAATCGGCAGGGCAGGTATTTCAGTGGCTGCCAATGACCGGACACAGCCGGTGCTGTTTGATATGCTTCATTATGGATTTCAGTACCGCGTAGATCCCATCATTCTGCTCATCCGCGATTCTCAAGAACAGCGCATAAGTACGTATGGCAAACCATTGCAGCTTCATCAACAAGCAACCCGTATTCACGTGCAGACGCCTGAGTTTGAACTGTTTCCGTCAGAACGAATTCATTCTAAGTTGATCAGCGCACAGCTTGTTCAGCTGAACGCTGGACAATATGAATCATTTGCCGATTATTACAGCAAACCTTTCAGTATCGTAGAAGTCCAAGCCAGTCGTCCATTATATTATATGGCCGCATTATACAAATTTTTAGTTCAAAAGGGTTGACACTTAAATCTCTTTCAGATACTTTAGTATGGTAACACTTTATCAAACTAAAGGATTGGAGTTTTTATATGAATGCAGTATTAGTCGCAGTTTTAGTCATGGTTATTTTAAGTTTATGTCGTCTGAACGTCGTTCTTGCACTATTCGTCGGTGCACTTGTCGGCGGATTAGCGGCAGGTCTCGGAGTCAATGAGACAATTAGGTTCTTTACAGCGGGGATCGGTGAGGGTGCGGAAGTTGCGCTCAGCTATGCGTTACTAGGTGGTTTTGCTGCATTGATTTCCTATAGTGGTATTACAGATTTCTTCGTCGGAAAAATCATCAATATGATTCGAGTCGACAGTACAGTGAAAACAAGAACAGTGACTAAAGTCGCGATTATTATTTCATTGCTTGTTATCGCGTGTATGTCTCAAAATATTATCCCTGTGCACATCGCTTTCATTCCTATTATTGTTCCACCACTACTCAGCTTATTCAATGAACTGAAAATGGACAGAAGAATGATAGCAGTCGTGTTGACATTCGGTCTATGTTTCCCGTATGTATTATTCCCATTTGGTTTCGGCCACATTTTCCACGAGATTATTAAAAAAGGGTTTGATCAGGCGGATTATGCCATTCAATTCAGTGATATATGGAAAGCTATGGTCATCCCGTCACTAGGGTTGCTTGTAGGTCTTATACTTGGTTTGATTATTTACAGAAAGCCGAGAACCTATAAAGCAGTGGCAGCTGACGACAAGTTTGTTGCTAAAGCCATCAAGCCCTATACAGTTACAGTAACGATTGCGGCGATTCTCAGTACATTTATTGTTCAGATGACGACAGAATCAATGATCTTCGGGGCACTGTCAGGTATTTTAATTTTCTTTATATCAGGAGTATTCAACTGGCGCACGATGGATGAGGAATTGACTTCAGGCATCAAAATTATGGCTTACATCGGAATTGTCATGTTGACAGCCAACGGATTTGCTCACGTCATGACAGAATCCGGAGAAGTGAACACCCTTGTGAAAGGGATGGTTGATCTGACTGGCGGCGGCAAATCTGTTGGAGTGATCTTGATGCTGATTGTTGGATTAATAGTGACGATCGGGATCGGTTCATCATTTGCTACAATCCCTATTATTGCAGCACTCTTTATACCGTTTGGTGCTGCCCTGGGCTTATCAAGTCTTGCTATTATTAGTATTATCGGTACTGCGGGTGCCTTAGGTGACGCAGGCAGCCCGGCAAGTGATTCTACTCTTGGACCGACTGCCGGACTAAACATGGACGGACAGCACAATCACATTTGGGACACATGTGTACCGACATTTCTGTTATTCAATATTCCTCTCATCATATTCGGTTATATCGCAGCTATGGTATTATAATTAAAAAAGGGGAATATGAGATGGATTTTACATATTTACTGCAAACAGAAAGTCTTCTCTCGCATTTTGATATGAAAGTGGAAGAAAGAGCATCAGGTAGACTTGTCATGAGCATGCCTGTAACTGATAGAGTCAAGCAGCCGTTTGGCTATCTTCATGGAGGTGCCAGCGTCGCTTTAAGTGAAACAGTTGCTTCAATGGGAACGGCCGATCTGATTGACCTTGATAAAGAGATCGGACTTGGTCTTGAAATCAATGCCAACCATATTGCTTCAGTACGGTCCGGCAGAGTGACAGCTGTCGGAGAGATTCTACATCAAGGCAAGTCTACCCATGTATGGGATGTCAAAGTGTATGATGAGCAGCAAAAACTGCTGTCAGCAGCAAGATGTACAGTCGCAGTGAAATCATTGCGATAGAGAAATGATTTATCTTACAAACCAAAAAGGAAATCACTATGCGATGACATCAGTGATTTCCTTTTTTGATAGGCTTCAGTTATTTGGCATCCTTTAAATCATCGCGTACTGTTTTCTTAGTATACAGGATGCCGCTGTAATATGAACTCCGCATGATTAAATGGCCGCCGATCGGCCCAGTTAAGAAAATGAAAAGAATAGCAAGCAGCAGTGACGGTTGAAATTGATGATCGCTGCCGATGAAAAATAACAGGACACCCGTCATAATGAACATGACACCAAGCGTTGATGCTTTACTCGCAGCGTGAGCACGCGTGTAAACATCAGGTAGTCTATACAAACCAAGTGCACTCACAAAGCTCATAACAGCGCCTAAGAGTATGAGTATCATTGCCATTATATTAATGATCATGTCTATCATATTCAATAATCTCTCCCTTATCCATAAATTTTGCAAATGAAGCGGTACCTAGGAATGACAGTATGGCAAGCAGCATGATAATGCTTATGTTATGGGTTGTATTTAATAAAATTGAGAACAACGCAATGATTCCCATCAATGAAATTCCGAGTGCATCCAGTGCGACAACTCGGTCAGCCACACTTGGTCCTTTGATTGCACGATACAAAAACCCAAGCATACTGACAGCTACAATAATCAGTGCAACTACTACAACTATAGTCATCGTATACTAACCTCCTTAATCGCTGCTTCAAATGACGAGCGAATTCCTTCAATCTCATCTTCCAGATTAGAAAAATCTATGGCGTGAATATAGAGTGTTTTCTGGTCATCACTCACGGCTACTACAACAGTACCGGGAGTCAATGTAATCATCTGTGACAGCAGTGAAATTTCCCAGGCTTTAGTCAATTCAGTAGGGTAGGCAAAAAATGCCGGTGTTATATTGATTTCCTTAGAAATGACAATTTTAAAGACGTGGATATTGGCCTTTATCAGCTCGATAATAAAAATAAAGGCGAGACTAATACTTTTGAACAATGGCCGTAAATAGAAACGACCGGGAAGGAACGGCCGCATGATGAATACTGCAAAAGTCCCGAACAAAAAACCAAGGACGAGATTACCGAACGAAAAGCTCATCGTGATGATACACCACAGTATCGTGAGTGCTACGTTAATCAGAAACTGAACGGCCATTATTTCACCTCCAGTATTTGCGTATAGTTTGATGGATCTGTCAAAGTCATCGCAGCTTGGTAGAACAATGGATACAACTGCTCAGCATACAGACCGAACGCGACTGCAAGAAATGTTGTGATAACGCTGATCACAAGTAGTTTGTTGTAGGGCTGTTTTGAATATTGAATAGTTTTAGACTGACCCCAGAATACATGGATGAATATTCTGATGACCGAATAAAGGACAATAAGACTGCTTACTAAGATGACAATCGCTGCTAGTGGATGTCCCTCAGCTATCGCCGCTTTGACGATATAATATTTTCCGAAGAAGCCGCTGAGCGGTGGGATGCCGGCAAGTGACAAGCACGCAACGAAAAATGTCCAGCCGAGTACAGGAAAATCTTTGATCATGCCACCGAGTTTGTTGAATTGTGTTTCACCTGTTAGATGGATGATAACACCGACCAGCATGAATAAGGCAGCTTTTACCAATATATCATTGAAGACATAATATACAGCACCCAGCATACCATCCGGCGTCAGCAGGCTGACGCCTGTCAAAATTACTCCGACAGCAATCATAATGTTATAGATGATAATTTTCTTCATATCTTTGTAGGCAAGAGCACCAATACACCCGAATATGATAGTCAAAAGAGAGATGACCATAATGAAATTGCCGACGACCTCAGTAGGGAAAAACAATGCATAAGTTCTCATGATGGCATAAACACCGGCCTTTGTCAGCAGTGCACCAAACAATGCAAGAATTGGGATCGGCGGTGCATAGTACGCATTAGGCAGCCAGAAATAAAATGGGAACATGCCTGCTTTTGTCGCAAAGACAAAGATAAATAACAAGGCGCATATAGTGATGATCGAAGAATTGCCGTATTCTCCGAGCTTGACGCTGATATCAGCCATATTCAATGAACCGACAACTGAATACAGCATCGCTATTGCCAGCACAAAGAAAGAGGAAGATACGACGTTCACTAAAATATATTTGATACTTTCCTGCAGCTGGATCTTAGTACCGCCGATAATCATCAGTACATATGAACTCATCAAGAAGACTTCAAAGAAGACAAACAAGTTGAATATATCTCCTGTTGAGAAGGCGCCGTTCAGCCCCGCAAGCATGAACATCAAAGAAGCATAGTAATAATAACGTTCACGCTCTATACCAATGGACTGGTAAGAATAGACAATGATCAAGGTGGTAACGAGTGATGTTGTAAAGACAAAAGCAGCAGACAAGTGATCTACTGTCAATGTAATGCTGTAAGGCACCGGCCAGTTACCGAGTTCAAGAAACTGGATGCCATGCTGAATGACATTCCATAAATTAATTCCTGCAATGATAGTAGTGATGACAGCCCCACATAACACAATCATTCTTTTTAATATAGGTTTCTTACCGATAAATATCAGTATGATGGAGAAGATGACAGGGATGATAATCGGAAATACTAACAAGTTACTCATCGTCCGGCACTCCTTTCATCATCGCTAAATTATCAGTCCCTAGTTCTTTGTAACTTCTAAAAGCCAGTACAAGGAAAAAGGCTGTCACGGCAAAACTAATGACAATCGCTGTTAAAATCAGCGCTTGAGGAATGGGATCCACATAGCGCGCAATCTGTTTGTCGTAAATCGGTATCGCACCTTCTTTAAGTCCACCCATTGTCAATAGCAGCAAGTTAACTGCATGAGTCAAAACTGAAGTACCGATAATGACTCTGAGCAGACTTTTAGACAGGATGAGGTAGACACTAGCTGAGATCAATATGCCACTTAATATAATCATAATCATTTCCATTATTCGCTCTCTCCTATCGTCAGAATAATAGTCATCGTCGTGCCGATTACTGCGAGCATGACGCCTAAGTCAAACAACATGGCTGTATGCCAGTGGATGGCGCCGAACAATGGGACGTGCAGCTCTCCGAAAAAATGAGTAAAGAACGGCTTGCCCATCGCTAACGATATGAGTGGTGTACCGTAACAAAAGGCGAGACCTATTGCGATGACTTTCTTAAAATCTAACGGCAGTATTCTTTCTAGTGTTCTTATATCATAGGCAATTAAGATGAGTAACAGTGCACCTGACACGAGTAATCCGCCGACAAATCCACCGCCAGGAGTATAATGCCCACCGAGAAAGATGGAGAAACTGAACATGAGGATGATGAAGAAGATGACAAGTGTACAAAACTGAAATATGACATCATTTCTCTGTTTGTTCATGTTCGACCTCCTTTTTGTTACGTAATTTGATGAGCGTATAAATACCTATACCGGCAATTCCGAGTACCGTCGATTCAAATAATGTATCAAATCCACGGAAGTCAACGAGTATGACGTTGACCATATTTTTACCGGCCGCTTTGTCATAGACATTTTTAATGTAATACTCAGCAATCGACGGTGTTAATCGATGGCTGTAGGCAATCAGTGCAATCACTGTGACAACAAGGCCGACACCTACTGAAATGACGGCATTTGATAATTTGAATTTTAATGTTTCTTCATAGCGCGAAAGCTTCGGCAGATGATAGAAGCACATTAAGAACAATGCAGTTGATATCGTTTCGATGGTCAGCTGTGTCAGTGCCAGGTCAGGCGCATTGAAGAAGACAAAGAACAGACCGACTGAATAGCCGATTGCACTCAGCATAATAATGCTGAAAATCCGGGACTGAGCAACGATGATCATATAGGTTGCCACCAGTATTAATATGACAAGAATAACTTCAAATGAGCGGATAGGTGCAAACTTGAAGCTGCCGAAGTCAATAGGTGATTGTATGAGGTAGACGAGCAGCATCACGACAAGTGCAGCGAAAATAATCATCATATGTGAACGGATGCCTGATGCGATGATGCTGTTGTTGATCTTATATGATAAGGATTCACTAAGTGACAGCAGCTGCTGATACACATGGTTCAATGTCCAGGTAGACCGCTGTACAGAATAAATAGATTGCCAGTAGTTATAGCTGAATACCAATATAAGACCTAGGCCAAATATCAGTAATGTCGTTAACAGGGCAGGATTAATTCCGTGCCAGTAGGCAATATGTATATGGCCGATATCCTTGTTTAATATGCTGTTACCAGCTGACTCTATTATTCCGGCCAGAATATTAGGGAATAATCCTGTCACGGCCACAATACTTACCATGATCAGCGGTGCTAATAGAAGTGCAATAGGTGCTTCGTGCACTTGTCTATCGACTGCTGGTGAATCACCGAAAAATACATCTTTGATGAATTTCACTGAATAGATGAAGGTGAATAAACTTCCGATGATTACCAATGCCAGCAACAGCCACAGGACCGGGCCGCTGAACAGCTGACTTGACTGACTGTCAAACATGCTGGTTAGAAACATTTCTTTTGACAAAAAGCCGTTGAACGGTGGAACACCTGCCATGCTGAGCGCCCCGATCGTTGCCGCTGTGAAGGTAATAGGCATGAGCTGCATCAGACCTGATAATTTCTTTAAGTCACGTGTTCCTGTTTCGTGATCGATGATGCCGACGACCATGAACAGCGCTCCTTTAAATGAAGCGTGGTTGAAGATATGAAACACACAAGCGGCAATAGCGGCATAGAAGACGCGCTGATTATCATGATATACCCCGAGTCCCCCTACACCGAGCAGCGTCATCATCAGACCAAGCTGACTGATTGTACTATACGCAAGAACTCCCTTTAAATCACGTTGTTTAACTGCGTTAAAAGATGCCCAGAACAGTGTAATAGCACCGACAAAGGTCACAGCATAGATCCATCCGGCCGACAGTGCAAATATAGGTGTAAAGCGAGCTATTAAATAGACCCCTGCTTTAACCATTGTGGCAGAGTGCAGATAAGCACTGACGGGTGTCGGTGCTTCCATTGCATCCGGCAGCCAAATGTGAAATGGGAATTGAGCAGACTTTGTAAATGCAGCAAGGAGAATGAACACCATTGCAATAATAAATAAGGGCGATTCCACGATTTTGTCTGCATCCATTGTCATTTGATGAATACTGAAAGTACCGGTGATACTGACTAATGTCAATAAACCGCCCAGCAGCATTAAGCCGCCGAATACAGTAATCAGCATGGATTTTAATGCACCGTCCAGAGACTTCTGCTTATTATTCCAGAATGCAATCAACAGGAAGCTCGATATACTGGTCAGCTCCCAGAACAAATAAAGAGAAAGAACGTTATCACTGAGTACCAAACCGAGCATTGCTCCCATAAATAGCAGCAAGTATGTATAGAAATGACCCAGCTGTTCATAGCGATTTAAATATTGAATGGAATAGAAGATCACGAGCGCCCCGATTACAGTAATCAGCAGACAGAATAGGAAACTAATACCGTCCATTCTGAAATCCAGATTTAAACCGATACTCGGCATCCACTGTATGGAACGGCTGATTTGCCCGTTAAGTTGTGTAGCGATAAATAATAGTGCTGCAACGACGGGGACAATTAATGCCAGATAACCTGGATGAATATTTTTCCTATAGTAATAAATCAGCGGTATAATAATGGCTCCGATAAACGGAAGGCTCACAGCAAAATGTAATAAACTCATTATAGACCTCCTTTAATAAGTTAAGTATACAGAAAATATTGAGTCCGTAAAATGAGATGGATAGTCACCTTATCATATATTTATTGTGTTGTTAAATAAGAAGAAATGATTAATGAACCATCGCATTGTTCAAAAAGTTGTCAAAAATTGAATGCCGAAATAATGCTGATATTCTTCTTTTAATGACTGCATGTTTTTAAGTGCCAGCCGAGCATAGTCGGAATCATCATCAGCCAGTTTCTGTTCCATAGCTGTGACTGCTGCTGACAATGAATCGTTATAAGATGGCAGTTCTCTATCATAAGGTTTGAGTAAGTTTGGGCTGACCACTCTTTTTTCATATTGCCCGAGCGCCTTACGCTCATGGAAAAAGACTTCCTGCTCATTGGGATGATGCAGGTCACCTTGTTTAGGGTGGATAAGCACTGCCAATACTTTGACAACAACACCATTTGAGTGTTCGCTGACTTGTTCTACAATATAACGTCCTGTTTTAAATGAGAGTTGATAATACATATGATTCATCCTTTGTGTTAATATATTATGGTACTTATCATATCATGAAGGAGCAGTTATCATGACTAATTTTCCACAACTAAATACAGAAATTTCAGAAAATGAACGTGTTGTTGACATGGTCACATCAAAAGGAACAATGAAAATCAAATTGTTTCCTGACATTGCGCCGAAAACGGTCGACAATTTCATTCAGCTTGCTGAAAAAGGTTATTATGAAGGCATCACATTCCACCGTGTCATCAATGATTTTATGATTCAAGGGGGAGATCCTACAGGAACAGGTATGGGAGGAGAAAGTATTTACGGTGATTCATTCGAAGATGAATTTTCTATGAATGCTTTTAACCTTTACGGTGCCCTTTCTATGGCTAACGCCGGCCCCAACACAAACGGTTCACAATTCTTCATCGTTCAGATGAAACAAGTTCCAGCACAAATGTTATCTCAATTAAAGCAGGGCGGCTGGCCGGAGGAGATTGTTGACGCTTATGCACAACGTGGCGGCACACCTTGGCTGGATCAGAAGCATACAGTGTTTGGTCAAGTGATCGAGGGATTAGATGTACTGGAAGCAATTGCAGACGTTAAAGTAGGCGGTCAAGACAAACCTGTTGAAGATGTTATCATCGAAAAAATTAATATCGTTAAGTAATAGATGAATCAATAAGTCATGAAATGTTCATGACTTATTGATTTTTTCGTATTTTTAACATGCTATAATTTGATGGATTAGGAGCGTGATGCGATATGATGGATTTTCTATACTTCCCTGAAAACAAAATGGAATACATACCAGCGGTCATTTCATTATTATGCTTTATGCTGCTTGCTTATATTGTGTATCGTTTGTTTAAACGTCACTCAGCTAATGAAGAAGCAAAAATGAAAGCATTTGAGCAGGATGTTATGAAAAGACTGGAAAGCGGAGAACTGCATAATGAACGCTGATTTTAATATTGAACTGTACAAACTCCTTGCAGAATGGAATCCCATGCATTTTGAAGATCCGACGATGGGTGACCATGAAATTTATGACTGTATGGACGTTATTCACCAGAAATACGGCCGCGAGCAAACGATTCAGCGGATTCAGCAAATATATGCATTTAGTTTTGATCAGCACATTGATTCAGATGAGATCGAGCAAATGTTGAATCGTGTCGACACGTTGAACCAGCAGTGCGCATTATAGAACATTAGGCCATTCCTCTTTATTATGATAAACTGGATTTATTAATGATGAGGAGGCGTATGGCATTGAAACATAAATATCGAAAAGGCCAGTTTGTCAAAGTAAAAATCACTGGCATTCAGCCATACGGTGCCTTTGTAGAAACGCCCGATCATGTTGAAGGGTTAATTCATATTTCAGAAGTGATGAATGATTACATTCATAACTTGAATCTTTTCCTGACTGTCGGCCAAATAGTCAAAGCAAAAGTCATCGATGTTTCAGAAGATGGTAAGCTGAATTTATCATTGAAGGATAATGATTATTTTAAAAGGCAGGAGCGTAAGAAGGAAAAAAAATCAGTGCTGGATGAATTAAATCAGTCGAATGCTATCGGGTTCGAATCATTACGGCAGAAATTGCCGGAGTGGGTAGCAAGGGCGGAACGTATGCAGTAACACAATAAGGAATGTCTTAACAAGGTATTCCTTATTGTGTTATTTTTATGCACTTTTAAGTAGTAGAGATACTCTATTATTCAGTAATCTGTATAAAAAAAATTTATAGTTGATTTAATAGTAAAGGGTTGAACTTCAGGCATTTTTTGTTCATTATATAGGTTGTAAGGGTTTTCTTAGAACCCAATTTCAAGGAGGTACTATAATGATTCCATATAAGCATGAACCATTCACTGATTTCACTGTAGCAGAAAATCAGGAAGCAATGAAAAAAGGTCTTGAAACAGTAAATGGATACTTAGGTCAGGATTATCCACTGATCATTGGTGGCGAACGTATTATGACAGAGGATAAAGTTCGTTCATACAACCCATCTAAAAAAGATGAAACAATCGGTTACATTTCTAAGGCGACACAGGAACATGCTGACAAAGCGATGGCTGTTGCTAAAGAAACATTTGAAACTTGGAGAACATCAGCACCTGAATTCCGCGCAGATATCTTATTCCGTGCAGCTGCGATTATCCGTCGCCGCAAATGGGAATTCTCAGCACTTCTCATCAAAGAAGCAGGGAAACCTTGGAACGAAGCAGACGCGGATACAGCAGAAGCAATCGACTTCCTTGAGTTCTACGGCCGTGAGATGTTACGTCTTAAAGACGGCGTTAAAGTAGAAAGCCGTCCAGGTGAATTCAACCGTTATGACTACATCCCATTAGGTGTAGGTGTTGTTATCTCACCTTGGAACTTCCCGTTTGCTATTATGGCAGGAACGACTGTAGCGCCTTTAGTAACAGGTAACACCGTTCTTCTTAAACCATCTTCAAACACATTGGTTGTTGCTTACAAATTCATGGAAGTATTAGAAGAAGCGGGTATGCCTAAAGGGGTTGTGAACTTCATCCCAGGTTCTTCACGTGACATCGGTGACTTCATCGTTGATCATGTTGACACTCGTTTCATCTCATTCACAGGCTCACGTGACGTCGGTGTCCATATTTACGAGCGTGCAGCGAAAGTACATGAAGGTCAGCTGAACTTAAAACGTGTGATTGCTGAAATGGGTGGTAAGGATACTATCGTTGTTGACTCAGAAGCAGACCTTGAACTCGCAGCTGAATCTATCGTCAAATCAGCATTTGGTTTCTCTGGTCAGAAATGTTCAGCATGTTCACGTGTCATCATCGTAGAAGATGTTTACGATGAAGTCGTCGCTAAAGTCAAAGAAAAAACAGAAAAATTAACAGTTGGTAATCCTGAGACAAATGAATATTTCATGGGTCCTGTCATCGATGAAAATTCATTGAACAAAATTAAGGAATATATTGAAATCGGTAAGCAGGAAGGTGAACTGCTTGTCGGTGGTACAACAGACGAAGAAAAAGGCCACTTCGTTCATCCGACAGTCTTTGTCGGACTTAACCACGATGACCGCATCATGCAGGAAGAAATCTTCGGACCTGTTGTCGGTATCGCTAAAGCGAAAGACTTCACAGAAGCGATTAAATTTGCGAACAATACAGATTACGGTTTAACAGGTGCTGTTATCACGAATAACCGTGAGCACTTAGAAGAAGCACGCCGTGACTTTATGGTCGGTAACCTTTACTTCAACCGTGGCTGTACAGGCGCAATCGTCGGTTACCAGCCTTTCGGCGGCTTCAAAATGTCAGGGACAGACTCTAAAGCGGGCGGTCCTGATTACTTAGTCCTTCACATGCAAGGTCGTACATCATCTGAAATGCTATAAAATATAAAAATGACAGTAGTGCAGCGCGCACTACTGTTTTAATGAATAGGGGATAATTATGACTAAATCAACTGAAATCATCGAACAGACGAATCATTACGGTGCACCGAACTATCATCCACTGCCAATCGTTATTTCTGAGGCAGAAGGCGTATGGGTTAAAGATCCTGAAGGCAATCAATACATGGATATGTTATCTGCTTATTCAGCAGTTAACCAAGGTCACCGTCATCCGAAGATCATCCAGGCATTGAAAGATCAGGCAGATCGCGTTACATTGACTTCTCGTGCATTCCATAGTGATCAGCTCGGTCCATGGTATGAAAAAATCTGTAAACTAGCGGGTAAAGATATGGTACTGCCGATGAATACAGGTGCTGAAGCAGTTGAAACAGCGATTAAAGCGGCTCGACGCTGGGCATACGATGTCAAGGGCGTTGCGAAGGATCAGGCAGAAATCGTTGCGATGAAAGGTAACTTCCACGGCCGTACAATGGCAGCAGTATCCTTATCAAGTGAAGCAGAGTATCAGCGGGGTTATGGTCCATTACTCGGCGGCTTCAAACTAGTTGACTTCGGTGATATCGAACAGATCAAAGCAGCCATCACACCGAATACAGCTGCCGTATTACTTGAGCCTATCCAAGGTGAAGCAGGTATTAATATTCCGGCTGATGGCTTCCTGAAGCAAGTCCGTGAAGTTTGTGATGAGAATAATGTTCTATTTATCGCTGATGAAATCCAGGCAGGTCTAGGCCGTTCAGGTAAACTTTTTGCGACAGACTGGGATAATGTTAAGCCGGATATGTATATTTTAGGTAAAGCACTGGGCGGTGGTGTCTTCCCGATTTCATGTGTATTAGCAGATAAGGAGATTCTTGAAGTATTCAATGCAGGATCACACGGTTCTACATTCGGCGGTAACCCGCTTGCTTGTGCCGTCTCTACCGCAGCTCTTGATGTACTGGTCGATGAAAAATTATCTGAACGTTCCCTTGAACTGGGCGAGTACTTCAAAGCGGAGCTTCAGAAGATCGATAATCCAGTCATCAAAGAAGTACGCGGCAAAGGACTCTTCATTGGTGTTGAATTAACTGAGAATGCACGTCCATACTGTGAGCAGTTAAAAGAATTAGGCTTGTTGTGCAAAGAAACTCACGATACAGTTATCCGCTTCGCACCGCCGCTGGTTATTTCTAAAGAAGACCTTGACTGGGCCATTGAACAAGTAAAGACAGTATTTGCGAAATAATTATTTGATAGCGTTTTCAAAACTTTGATTTAAACCACTTCTTTTATTGTTTAATGTGTTACAATGAATAACGAATAATTATTTTTAAAAAGAGGCGAAGAGGATAATGACGGAACATTTAAACTTAGTATCATCAACTCAAGTAATTATTAAAGATGCATTAGACAAACTTGGTTTTGACGAAGGCATGTATGACTTAGTTAAAGAACCGATGCGGTTATTAACTGTAAGAATCCCTGTACGTATGGATGATGGGACAGTTAAGACTTTTACAGGTTATAGAGCACAGCATAATGACGCTGTCGGACCTACTAAAGGTGGCGTTCGTTTCCATCCGGATGTTGATGAAGATGAAGTTAAAGCACTTTCTATGTGGATGACATTAAAATGTGGAATAGTTGATCTCCCTTATGGTGGTGGTAAAGGCGGTATCGTCTGCGACCCTCGTCAGATGAGTATTCACGAAGTGGAACGTTTATCACGTGGTTACGTGCGTGCGATTTCACAAATTGTTGGACCGACAAAAGATATTCCGGCTCCTGACGTATTCACTAACTCACAGATCATGGCATGGATGATGGATGAATACAGCAAGATGGATGAATTCAACTCACCAGGCTTCATCACTGGTAAACCGATTGTTTTAGGCGGGTCACAAGGGCGTGACCGTTCAACGGCTCTTGGCGTCGTCATTGCGATTGAAGAAGCGGCAAAACGCCGTGGCAAAACAGTGAAGGATTCTCGAGTAGTCATCCAAGGTTTCGGTAACGCCGGCAGCTTCCTTGCTAAGTTTTTATATGATGCAGGTGCAAAAATAGTAGGTATCTCAGATGCACATGGTGCGCTCCATGATCCTGACGGCTTAGATATTGATTACTTACTTGACCGTCGTGATAGCTTCGGTACTGTCACTAACCTTTTTGAAGATACGATTACCAACAAAGAATTATTTGAATTGGACTGTGATATTCTTGTACCGGCTGCTATCTCTAATCAGATTACAGAAGACAATGCCAATGATATAAAGGCAGATATCGTTGTAGAAGCAGCCAATGGTCCGACGACAATGGAAGCAACAAAAATTTTGACTGAACGCGGTATTCTATTAGTTCCGGACGTCCTTGCAAGTGCAGGCGGTGTTACTGTGTCATATTTTGAATGGGTACAGAATAACCAAGGGTACTACTGGACTGAAGAAGAAGTCAACGAAAAATTACGTGAAAAGTTAGTCAAGGCATTTGATACGATCTATACATTATCAGAGAATCGCAAAATTGATATGAGACTTGCCGCTTATATCGTCGGTATTAAACGTACTGCAGAAGCAGCACGTTACCGTGGGTGGGCGTAATAAAATTTAACACTAAGATGCTGGAACGATTGAAGTTCCAGCATCTTTTGCTTTTGAGTAAGAGATGATAATGATTCATTGGTTTTTGAGCATATTGGTTTATCCTCGACCCATGAAGTTATAAACTTATGACTATCAAATAAGGAGGTTTGTTATGAATTCATTTACATTCTATAATCCAACACAGCTGGTCTTCGGCAAAGACAGCATCGAAAAATTACCGGATATGATCAAACAATTCACATCAGGCAAAAAAATACTGATCACTTATGGGGGAGGCAGCATTAAACGTACTGGTCTATATGACCGTGTGATGGCACTGCTTGAAGGGTACGAAGTCACAGAACTTGCTGGAATAGAACCGAATCCTCGTCTGTCTACTGTAAAAAAAGGTGTTCAGCTGGTAAAAGACAATCAGATTGATTTTATTCTGGCAATCGGTGGAGGCAGCGTGATTGATGGAACAAAGTTAATCTCAGCAGCAAGCACCATTGATGAAGATCCTTGGAAAGTAGTAAAGCGTGAAGTTGTACCGACATCTGCTGTACCTTTTGGAACTATTTTGACGATTGCAGCAACAGGTTCTGAAATGAATTCAGGCAGTGTCATCACAAATTGGGAAACCAATGAAAAGTTAGGTTGGGGGACACCGCTTGTATTTCCTAAATTCTCATTGCTGAATCCCGAAGTGACTTATACGCTTCCTGCTAATCAGACAGTGAATGGTATTGTGGATTCCATGAGTCACCTGCTTGAGCAGTATTTCAATGAAGCAGATAATAGCGCAGTCGGAGATGCTATGATTGCGGGTGTAATGAAGGAAATCATGAAAGCTGGTAAAGTTGTTCAGACAGAACCAGAAAATTATGAAGCGCGTGAAACGCTGATGCTGGGTGCCACTGTAGCATTAAATGGATTCATGCGCATGGGATATAACGGTGACTGGGCAACGCACAATATTGAGCATGCGGTAAGTGCGGTTCATGATATTGCTCACGGAGCAGGTCTTGCTGTATTATTCCCAGCCTGGATGCGTTATGTCAGTCAGAAATCACCTGAACGTTTTGCACAATTTGCTGAAGACGTTTTTGATGCTGATCCATCGTTATCTCAAGAAGAGAAAGTACAGGCAGGGATTCAAGGCATTGCGGATTACTGGAAGTCCATTGGTGCTCCGTCAAGCCTCAGTGAATTCAATATTCCTGAGACGGACTTTGAAGTCTTTGCAGACAAAACATTATTTAACGGGCCTTTCGGTAATTTCTATAAACTCGATAAAGAAGACGTCCTACAGATTTATCAATTAGCTCAATAACAATAAAAAGGCTCTGACTCAGAGCCTTTTTATTGTTTAACAGCGATAGTCCGTTTCATTGAGAACTTTATCATAATAGAGTAGAATAAAGATGATAAGACATTCAGGAGGGTAATCATGACACATATTAAATTTGATTATGACACAGCACTTACATTCTTTGGTCAACATGAACTGGATCAAGTGAGAGATTTAGTTAAAAATGTCCACCATACGATTCATGAAGGTAGTGGCGCAGGTAGTGACTTTTTAGGATGGGTTGATTTACCTGAGAACTATGATAAAGAAGAATTCAGCCGTATTAAAAAAGCAGCTGAAAAAATTAAATCAGATACAGAAGTACTGGTGGTCATCGGTATCGGCGGTTCTTATTTAGGAGCACGTGCTGCTATCGAAATGCTGTCAAATTCGTTTGATAACTTTGCCCCGCAGCAAGGCCGTCCGCAGATTATCTTCGCGGGTCATCAATTATCTTCTTCGTATACAAGTGATTTAATCAAATATTTAGACGGCAAAGATTTTTCTATTAACGTAATTTCTAAATCAGGTACGACGACTGAACCAGCCGTTGCTTTCAGAATATTCAAGAAGATACTTGAGGATAAATATGGTAAAGAAGAAGCGAAATCCCGCATTTACGCAACGACTGATAAAGAAAAAGGCGCGCTGAAATCACTGGCTGATGCTGAAGGATATGAAACATTCGTTGTCCCTGATGATGTCGGAGGTCGTTATTCTGTACTTACAGCGGTCGGTCTATTACCAATAGCTGCTGCAGGTATTGATATTGACCAAATGATGACAGGGGCAGCTGATGCACGTCAAGATTTATCGTCATCTGAATTAGATGACAACATCAGCTATCAATATGCTGCTATCCGTAATATCCTCTATAGCAAAGGTTATACGATTGAGATGCTCATCAACTATGAACCTAGTCTTCAACTGTTCAATGAATGGTGGAAGCAGTTGTTCGGCGAATCTGAAGGCAAAGACTTTAAAGGTATCTATCCATCAAGTGCCAATTTCTCAACTGATCTTCACTCATTAGGACAATATGTGCAGGAAGGCCGTCGTGACTTGTTTGAAACGGTTGTTAAAGTGGCAGAACCACGGGAAGATATTACGATTGAAGCAGAAGAAAATGATCTGGATGGATTGAACTTCCTTGCAGGCGAGACAATGGACTACGTCAACACGAAAGCATTCCAAGGAACATTGCTTGCACATACAGATGGTGGCGTGCCAAACTTGGTCGTAGAGATTCCTCGTCAAGATGCTTATACGTTCGGTTACCTGGTCTACTTCTTTGAACTCAGCTGCGCGATGAGCGGTTACTTACTCGGTGTTAACCCATTCAATCAGCCGGGTGTCGAAGCCTATAAACAAAATATGTTCGCCTTACTCGGCAAACCTGGCTATGAAGACCAAAAAGCAGAACTTGAACAACGTCTCAATCAATAAATCTCAAGAAAACCGCATAGCGGTTTTCTTTTTATTTAAGGCCGGATAGTTTAAACTGATATACAATGAACTAAAAAAATTATGTTAAAGTAGGTTTTGCAATGACAGAATGGATTCAACATTATTTATCTGAGGATTCCATTATGGGATGGATTGATAAGTTTAAATCATTCGGCATCATTATCGCGTTTATACTGCCGTTTCTTGAAGCATTCCTGCCCATCCTTCCTATCGTTGTATTTGCAGTTGTAAATTCCAATGCTTATGGAATCATTCCAGGATTCCTGCTGACTTGGAGTGGAGCGATGATAGGTGCTTATGTTGTCTTTTTGATAATCAGGCACTTTGCTGATTCCAGATTGATCAAGAAGATCACTGGCCGCCCGAAAGTTCATCGTTTCATAGAATCGGTGAATAATAGAGGTGCCATACCGCTGATGATCCTTCTGTGTTTTCCATTTACACCATCAAGTCTGATTAATATAGTAGCTGCCCTATCAAAGATTAGACAGCATGAATATTTAGTGGTTGTAGGGGTAGGCAAAGCAGTGATGCTGATTATTTTAAGTTTTATTGGCTCAGATATTCGGTCGTTTTTCGTACAGCCGCAGAAATCAGCACTTGTCGTATTATTGTTAATCTTTTTATGGTGGGCAGGTCAGCGGCTTGAATTATATTATGATAGAAAAACTGGTAAAAACTCATGAAAAATTGGCGTCCAATCGTTAGTTTTGTTATCTTTAGTTTAGTACTAATTGTATTGATTCGTTCATTTCTTATATCGACTTATGTAATAGAAGGACAATCAATGGAACCGTCGTATCATTCAGGTGATAGAGTCATCGTCAATTTAATGGAAGACCTCTTTTTCAAGCCGGAATCCGGTGATGTTATTATGTTCCGACTGAATGAGCATGACACATTTGTCAAACGCATTGTCGCGACGCCGGGTGATTATGTTGCTGTACATCACAAGCAGCTATTTGTTAATGGAGAGCAGGCAACAAAGAAGTCAGCTGATTATAGGAGTCTGCTAAAGATAGAAGAGATGAAGAAGCAAATTGTGCCGGAAAAATGTTATATTGTAATAGGGGATCATTTGTCTGAAAGTATGGATTCCAGGGCGTTCGGCTGTGTAGATGAAGCGTCGATTTTAGGTAGAGTGATCATGATATACTGGCACGCAACAACAAAATAACGGGGTGGCTTTTTTGAAGAAAGAAATATATGAATGGCTGGTAGCCATCGCAATCGCATTAGTTCTGCTATTTGTAATCCATCAGTTTTTATTCCTGACTTATTCAGTCAAAGGTGATTCCATGTATCCGACGCTTAAAGACGGTGAAAAAGTCATCGTCAGCAGAATTAACTATACACTCGGTAACATTGATGATGGAGATGTCATTGTCTTCCATGCCGATAAAAAATCCGATTATGTCAAACGAGTCATCGGTCGTGCTGGAGATACTGTTTCATACAAAGGTGATACGCTCTATGTCAATGATAAAGAAGTAAAAGAACCTTATCTGGATGAGAATAAGCTCGCTAAAACCAACGTGCTGCTCACTGAGAACTTTTCAGTAGAAGATCTGGTTAATTCCGGTGGTAAAGCTAAAATTCCTGATGGGCAGCTGCTTGTACTCGGTGATAACAGAGAAGTGAGTAAGGACAGCCGATATTTCGGACTCATTCAAGAAGAACAAGTGGTCGGTGAAGTCGTATTAAGATTCTGGCCGTTCAATGTATTTCATTATGACTTTGACCCCGCCACCGAAAAATAAGACCATCAATCAACACTTTTTATACTTGTATAAAAGGTGTTTTTTAGTCAGGAGGATAACATGACCGTTCAATTATTGCTTGGTAGACGAGGAAGCGGAAAAACGCACCAGCTGCTTGCCGACATCAAATCAAAAATATTACAGCAGCCGCTAGGTGATCCTATTATTTTGATTGCACCGAAACAGACAACATTTTCATTGGAACAAAGTTTTGCAGCAGATATCGATATCAAAGGCAGTATGAGAGCATCAGTCTACGGTTTTGATCGTCTGGCTTGGCGGATCATGAGTGAAGAAGGTGGTCTGTCTGAAGAGATGATCTCTAAAGCAGGGATTGAAATGCTGACTTATTTAACGCTGAAGACGATGCAGGATGACCTCATATTATATGGTACATCCGCAAAGTATTATGGGTTCAGCCAAAAACTTGCAGAAACTATAAAGGAATTCAAAAAATATAACGTGACTCCCGAAGCATTGATAGCACTGAGCAGCCAGGACATGGCTGTAAGAACACAGCACAAATTGCATGATGTCGGTGTCATCTACGAGGCATTAGAAAAAAGTCTCGACGGTTTATATATACAGTCAGAAGATATTATGCATTTTCTGTTCGACCTTATACCGGTATCTCATACAATACGCCATGCTGATATTTATGTGGATGGATTTCATAACTTTACGACGATTGAATTTCTTGTACTGCAGCAGCTGTCAAAGTATGCCAAATCTATGACCATCACTTTGACCATTGATCCAGCCAAGGAAAACGAAACGTTCAGAAAAACAAGAGAAACTCTGGATTTACTTGTCCAGTCACTGCAGGATGCGAATATTCCTGTTGAAATGACAACGCTGCGTGATGCAGCACGTTACAAGAATCCTAGCTTGAAAATGCTTGAACAGCAGTTTGATGCATTAATTCCCGCACAAAGCGACGTCAGTGGTATTACGATTAATGAAGCGGACCATATGAGAACAGAAGCAGAGGCCATTGTAAGATCAATTCATCAAAAAGCGAGGACTGGTGCTTTCAGATATGCTGATATGGCCGTTCTCTATAGAGATGAGTCCTATATTCCACTGTTGAAGTCGATGTTTGATCAATATGAAGTGCCCTTTTTCACTGATGACAAAGAATCAATGATGCATCATCCAGCAATTGAACTGATACGGTCATTGCTTGATTTTATAGCACAGCCTTGGCAGAATGACCATTTGTTCCGGGCATTGAAAACAGGATTGTTGTCACGCCGCTTTAATATTCAAGAAGATTTAATCCTGGTGGATATGCTTGAAAACACGGTTATTGAGCGAGGTTTGTCATTTAACCGCTGGCTTGAAGATGAGCGTTTCTTCTTCGACAAAAGAAAGCCTTATGCTGAAGAAGATTGGCAGGCAATGAATACATTCAGACATTACTTGACGACTTTGCTCATTGGTTTCATGGAAGAAATCAAGTCCGTTGATCGAGCTGAACAGTTTGCCGAAAGGCTCTTTAACTTCCTTGTTGATGTTAAGCTGCCTGATTATTTAATGGCAGAGAAAGACCGTTTTGTACAGCTCGGTATGAATGAAGAAGCATTGAAGAATGAACAGGTTTATGATGGACTGATTGAACTGATGGATGATTTCGTTGATATGCTGGCTGATACAACGCTTGATTTCCAGACGATGAAAGAAATGTTTGATGTAGGTCTTGCATCACTCGAATTCAATACGATTCCACAGGCACTTGATGAAATTCAGCTGCTTAACTTAGATCTTGCTCGTATCGAAAATATCCCATGCATCTTTATTTGTGGATTCAATGAAGAGGTACTGCCGAGAACGAACAAAGATAACGGATTAATTACTGATCAGGACAAAGTACTCATTGAGTCGATGAGTGAGCTGAAGCTTGCACCATCAAGTACGGCGCTGATGATTGATGAGAGTTTTGTCGCATATCAGGCACTTACTCATGCGAGTTCAGAACTACATATCTATTACAGCCTGATGAGTGAGGATGGCAGTGTTCGGCGTTCATCGCCATATATCAATCAGTTAAAAGCTATATTTCCGGATCTTAAGACGCATTTGCTTGCTGAAGAAACGCATCCAGAAGCACTCGTCGAGACCATCAGAACCGGGATTCCATATATTATTAAACATATAAACGAGCCGCAATGGTTATCAGTGGCAGAGTGGATGAAACACATTCCCGTTTTTAATGATGTCTATAGATTGACACACTACACCAATGATGCGCTCCAGTTGAGTGAAATCCAGGCGGTTGAATTATATGGAGACGAAATCAAAGCCAGTGTATCGAGATTTGAAAGTTACAATAACTGTCCGTTTCAGCATTTTGCAGCGCACGGCTTACAGTTGAATGAACGCACGCCATTTGAATTTCAGAATTTCGAGCTTGGCAATATATTTCATCATGCCTTAAAGATCATTTCCGAGGAAATAAAGGATTCCATTGTAACGATGTCAAAAGAGTCACTTCATCAATATGTTGAAGTGACGTTGAGAGGGTTATTGCCTGATGTGCAGTACCAAGTATTGTATTCAAGAGCTTATTATCAGTTTATGATTAATCAGATCACTAAGATTTTGACAGAGACATTGACAGCTCTTCAGTTTCAGCAGTCGCGCAGTCAGTTCAAAATGGCCAAATTCGAACAGAATTTCAATGCGGAACCGACTCGTCCGAATCAATTTGACGTCCAGAAACTCTATACAAAGCGGGGTATTCCAATATCCATACGTGGTCAGATTGACCGGATTGATGTACTGGAAGGTCAGGATAAGGACTATGTCAGCATTATCGACTATAAGTCATCCAAACATGAGCTTGATTTACGGGAAGTTTATTACGGTAAACAGATGCAGATGGTAACTTATATGGATGTAGTGCTGCAGAATAGCAGAAAATTGTCTGATAAACTTCTCTTACCGGCTGCGATGCTTTACTTCCATGTTAAGGCACCGTTCATTAAATATAATAATCGCAATGATATTAGTGATCATGAATGGTCTTATTTAGAACAGTTCAGACTGCAGGGATTTATCGTGGATGACCTTACTGTTGCATCAAAGTTGGATACAGCACTCGATGTCGGCATCAAATCAGCCGTCATTCCTGCAAAACTTAAAAAAGACGGATCATTTTACAGCAATTCAAAAATACTGTCAGAACACGAAATCAATCAATTAATCGATATTAACCGTCGTAATTTCGTGACGACAGCTGAACATATTATGGATGGTCATACGAAAGTGGCGCCGCTGGAATTTGATGGTAGATTACCTTGTCAGTTCTGTACATTCAAATCAGTCTGTCATATCGATCCATTGATCAACGCAGATGACGTCAGAAAAGTAGACGAAAGTATTGACGTCAAAAATTTACTAAAGGAGGATGGTCATGAGCCAGAAACAACAGTGGACAGAAGCTCAGTGGGAAGCGATTAATGTCGTTGGTCGAGATGTATTAGTAGCTGCAGCAGCTGGAAGTGGTAAGACAGCAGTTCTTGTTGAACGGATCATCCAGAAAATTGTTCGTGATCAGTTGAATATTGATGAGCTGTTAGTCGTCACATTTACTAATGCAAGTGCCCGTGAAATGAAAGAACGGATTCACCAGGCGATTCAGCGCGAAACAATTAACAACCCTACATCCCATTTAAAGGCACAGCTTGTTAAAATACACGCTGCTGAAATATCAACATTACACAGCTTCTGTCTGAGATTAATTGAGCAGTATTACTATACTATTGATCTTGACCCTTCTTTTAGAACAGCAAGTGATGAAGAAGTTTCTCTTCTTCTCATGCAGTCGCTGGATGAAGTGATGGAGCAATATTATGCAGAGCCGGATGAACATTTTCTGCGCACCGCACTGCATCTATCAAGTGACCGTAATGATCAATCGCTGCGTGAAATCATTAGACAACTCTATTACTTTGCGATAGCCAATCCGGACCCGGTACGCTGGTTGAATCAGTTAACGACTAACTATAGTGAGCTGACCACCGACCACCCACTGATCGCTCAGCTGACAGCAGTAGTTAAAGAATCTGTCACCGAAGCGCTGCATCTCCTTGAAGAAGCAAGTTCATTGTTAGATGGTCCAGCTTATGACAAGCATTATCTGGCAGTAACACCGTACATCACGAGTCTTGAACAGATGGATGGTGATTTTCAGCAGATGTATGAACAGTTTATGACATTGAATGAATTCACTGTTCCGGCCTTCAGATTCTCAAAAAAAGTAGAAGATATGCGTCACGATAAAACGACTGAAGATTACATCAAACTGCTGCTTAGTCAGGCAAAAGATCATTTGAACCGAGTTCGTAACGACTATTTCTATGCTGAACCTGAAGTAATGATTGATGATATTCGCTCCATGACAGGTGAAGTCGAGACGTTAACTGCTATTACATCGGCATTGATTGAGAAGTTCCGTCAAAAGAAGCGTGAACGGAAAATAATTGATTTCAGTGATTATGAACATTTTGCGCTTCAAATACTAGTGCAGGACCAAAAACCGACTGCGATTGCTGAATCATTGAAAGCACGCTACAAAGAAATTCTTGTGGACGAATATCAGGACACGAACAGAGTTCAGGAAACGATTGTCCAGTCGATCAATGATCATCACCTCTTTATGGTAGGGGATGTTAAGCAGTCCATCTATAAATTCAGACAGGCAGAGCCTGGGCTGTTTCTTGAAAAGTATCAGCGATTCAATCAATCAGACGATGGAATTGTTATAGATTTATCCCGGAACTTCAGATCGAGACAGCCGGTTATAGAAGATACAAATGCAGTATTTCGTCGAATAATGGATGAGCAAGTAGGGGAAATAAGTTACGATATCAAACAACAGCTCTATTATGGTGCACCGTTCGATGATCATCACGCCAAGACAGAGCTGAATGTCATCATTAAAGATGAAATGGAGTCCCCTGCACCTGAAAGTGAATGGATTGCTATTAAAATCAAAGATATCATTGCCAATGAGCAAGTCTACGATATGAAATCAGGGACTTATAGACCTGCAGAATATCGAGATATTGTTGTGCTGGAGCGGAGTTTCAGTCAGGCGAGCAATCATCAGACGATAATGAAGAAACATCAAATCCCGTTCCATGTCAACAGCAGAACAGGATATTTTCAGACCGATGAAATTCGAACGGTGATGAGCCTGCTCCGAGTGATAGATAACCCGCTGCAGGATATTCATTTGGCAGGCATATTACGATCACTGCTCTATCAATTTGATGAAGCAGAATTGGTCACTATAAGATTAAATAATAAAAATGTCTATTTCTTCAACAACCTAGTTGACTATATCGAAGGCAACGATGATCGTCTCAGCGATAAAATCAGGCAATTCCTCACCGATTTATCACTGTACCGCGAATGGGCGAGAACCATGAGTGTCAGACAACTGCTTGAAGGGATATACAGCAGATTATTTGTAGTTGAAAAATTTTCAATTCTAACTGGAGGCAGCCAGCGCCGTGCAAACTTGCTCGGTCTGCTTGCTAAAGCAGAAGATTTTGAACGTTCAAGTTACCGTGGTTTATACCAGTTTATTCGCTATGTTGACCATTTGTTAAGTGAGGGCAAGGATTTTGGTGAGGTCAATATTATTTCTGAGGAAGCGGATGTTGTACGTATGATGACGGTTCATGCAAGTAAAGGGCTTGAATTTCCGTTTGTGATTTACGCTGGACTCGGCCGTGAATTCAATATGATGGATCTGAACGGGATGGTGCAGCTTAATCAGAACTTAGGACTGGCCATTAATTATTATGATGCTGAGCGACATTTGACTTATCCCACATTGATGACCCACCTATTCAAAAGAGAGGCTCGTAATGAAATCATCTCAGAAGAAATGCGGCTGATGTATGTAGCATTTACGAGAGCAAAGGAACGCTTGATTCTTCTAGGAAAAGCGACCCATAAAAACGTCGAAAGCTGGTCGCAGGTCAAATTGAACGGCACACTTGATGAGCAGTTCAGACGGGGGGCATCCAGCCCGCTTGCCTTGATCATCGCCAGCGTTCTTAATGAATCAGCACCGCTTACTTCTATCCAAGTCAATTTAGTGGAATCTTTGGAACAGTCAGAAACAACAGTGGCGGCGAGTGAAGAGACAGTCACTAAGACAACTGCTGCCTGGCTCGATGAACGGATGAACTATCATTATCCATATACTCAGATGAATCAACTACCGACGAAAGAATCAGTATCCGATATTAAGCGCCAGACAGAAGTAGATGATGGCGCGACGACATGGACACTGGTTAATCAGTATCAGCTCGGGCGTGCGTCATATGAGCGTCCAAAATTCATGAGTGAAAAGAAACGGACGGCAACAGAACGAGGAACATTGATGCACACTGTGATGCAGCATTTTCCATACGAAGGCCGACCTTTGTCTGATAATGACATCAGAGCATTTCTTGATCGTTTAGTCGTCAAAAAAATCATCAGACAAGAAGATTTAAAGGAAATTGATGTGACAGTGCTTGTCACTTATTCTCACTCCCCTATCTATCACATGATATCAACATCGACAGCTGTGTATACTGAGCTGCCATTTGTCATCGGCAAATCTTATTTGACGGGGGAAGCATTAGAAGACGCCCCGATGGAACAGCTGGTACAAGGAATGATTGACTGCGTGTTCGTCTATCAGAATGATTATTATTTTGTCGATTTCAAAACTGACCGTTTTGTTGAGCGGAAAGGTCAGACAAAAGCTGAAGTCGCTGTTCAACTGAAAGAGCGTTATGCTGTTCAGATGCACTATTACAAAAAAGCAATTGAAGAAATGGTAGGTCAGCCGGTCAAAGGATATCTGTATTTCTTCGACTACCAAGAAGTTGAGGTTTAATAATGAAGTATAAATTATTTGTGTTACTTGCAGTTATGTTAATCATCATTGAAGAGAGTGTTGAATTATCATATCCGCTCCGTACCGTCGTGCCGACGGATTTCTTCTCTGAAGACCAGCAGGACCAGTACTTATGGATAGTATTTCTAGTGATTGGAATTGGTCTGCCGCTCTTCACTTTGCTGCTCAGTCGAACGGTCGATGAGTGGACAGATCGGCAGATCGTTATTATGATAGCTGTCGGAGTTGTCGACAGATTCTTCATCAATCCATATAGTCTGTTGCTGTATTTAGGGATTGCGGTGGTGCTGGCTCAGTTCATTAAAAGGAGTGACTATTCCTATTTAGTAGGAATAGGACTGCTTATTGCCGGGCTTGTGATTGTTGGTCTGCCGCTCTTACTGATCACATTCTTTAGTGAAACATTTATGGATGTAGCCCAGTTTCAGCATTTCATTGCACTCTACCAGTCAAATGACTATATCAGCTACATTAAAGAGAATTTAATGACCAGCTCAGTGAAAAATATAGCGATCATGATTTTAATGATTCTACCGCTGTTATTGATAGGAGAGAAAGTGGCATATTTAGTGTCATACTATCGATGGTCTGCGGTACTCATAGCGTCTGCAGTGCTTGCGGTCGGTACAATCATTAAAACGTTGGTCAGATTGACAGAATCCACGCAGGCATTCGATATTATTATACTGATCGGCGGGACTTCTCAAGCATTAGCTGTATTTATAATGGCAGCGCTATTTGTCAAAACTTATCGCTTGAATAGCTCTCTGGTCATAGCGGGTTTGTTGTTAGCAGACATCATGATGCTGTTATGCTTCACTGGAATAGGAATAGGACAATATCAATCAATAGCGCTCAGTGATGTCCTTATCAGAAGTGGAATCATTAGTATGATCACTGTTATTTGTTTACTATTATTCAGTTATTTCAGAAAGTCTTCAATAAATACATGATAAAAATTCAAATATTCTGTATAATATGAACAAACACAGAAGGAGTTGTGCCAATATGAAATTTCTATCATTTGAGTATCAAGGTCAAAAAACTTATGGCGTCAAAGTAAAACGAGAGGAAGCAGCATGGATTCTACCGAAAGTATTTGAAACATTCGGTGAAGGTGATTATCCAGAGACACTGCTTGCCGGCCTTGAACAAAATGTATCAATCGATTTTCAGGAAGCTGTACGAAAAGTCGTGGTACAGGCTGAACAGAGTGATGAGAAAGCACAATACAAAGCCAACTTCAGCGACATCAAGTTTTTACCACCCGTTATACCGACAAACAATGTGATTGCTGTTGGTCGTAACTTTGCTAAACACGCTGAAGAATTAAATAATCGTGTCGATCGACTGTATGTCTTCACAAAAGCCCCATCCAGCTTGATCGGTGATGGCAATGAAATTCCACTGCATAGCGACATTACGAATTCTCTGGATTATGAAGGAGAGCTGGGAGTCGTCATCGGAAAGTACGGTCATAAAATCCCGAAAGGTATGGCGCTCGATTATGTATATGGCTATACAATCGTCAACGATATTACAGCGCGTGACCTGCAGAAAGAACATGCACAGGCCTTCTTAAGCAAGAGTCTGCTAGGTGGTTGTCCAATAGGTCCTTATATCGTCACAAAAGATGAACTGCCGACTCCAGAGAATGTCAATATTGTGACGAAAGTCAATAATGAAATTCGTCAGGACGGTAGTACGAGTGAAATGATCTTAAAAATCGATGACTTAATTGCAGAGATTTCTAAATATATCGCCCTGCATCCTGGTGATGTCATTGCGACTGGAACACCAAGCGGCGTAGGAGCAGGAATGAATCCTCCAGTATTTCTGAAAGCAGGAGACGAAATTAAAGTAACGATTGATGGCATTGGGACATTAGTGAATACAATCAGTGAATAGTTTCATGTAGGACAGAGAAGAATAATCACTTCTCTGTTTTTACATGTCAGGAGTATGGTAGAATATAAGAGATTACAACAAAAGGAGTTGACAATAATGATCACAGGAATGTTACATCTGCATATTATAAGCTGGGTTGCAGTATTAATTTTATTTTTTGCAGCATACGAAAACTTTTCAGACCGTCTAGGACCAAGCAAATATTTCAAACCGTTACATATGGTGCTGAGACTGTTCTTGCTGCTGGCCTTAATCAGTGGAGCGTATATATTCTTCCAGGCTTCGGATAACAATGCCGCATTGTACGGTATTAAATTCCTTTTAGGATTGATTACAATCGGCCTTGTGGAAATGACATTAGCACGTAAGAAAAAGAAGAAGTCATCTAGAAATTTCTTCTACTTAACACTGCTCTTTGCATTAATTACGTTTGGACTTGGTGCGTATTTACCATTAGGACCAATTACCGCATTGTTTAACTAACAAATCTGCTCAGATGAGCAGGTTTGTTTTCTGTGTGAATGTTATGAACATTTTATGACGTTGAACACAACTCATGGCTGTTCTAGTATAATCGAAGTATTAACTGATAAGAGGGATTGCTATGAAAAAAATATTAATGCTGCTTTTGGTGCTCCTTATTGTACCAAAGCCTGTATTTGCTGAAACACAAGTACCGCCAAGAATTTATAGTCTCGTGATTGACCGTTTTATGAACGGCAATGAGAAGAATAACCTGCACATTCATAATGACGGAGATGATGATCTTCCTTACGGCGGTGACTTTCAAGGAATCAAAGGTAAGCTGGATTACATTAAGAATATGGGCTTTGATACCATTCATCTATCTCCAGTTTTTGACCATCAGGAAAAGGATTACTTAGGCTACAAAGTGACTAATTATGATACGGTTGATGAAATATACGGCGGAGAAGAAGACTTCAAACAATTAATCACAGCGGTTCATGATCAGAATATGAAAATTATTGTCGATATGCCGGCAGTAGTGACTGAAGGGTATACGGCGGCAGAAGACACAGAGATGACGACTGTACAGCAGCAATACTATAAAGATCAAGAGATCATCGATCTAGAAAATCCCACTAATCAGAATCGGTACAAAAAGAAAATGGAACAGTTCACTGAGCGTTATGATGTAGATGGTCTGTCCATGTATGTGATGCAGCAGACTATTGACAGTGACAAAATATTCCCGGACGACATACTGACTATCGCGATTCAGCCGGAAGGAGTATCTTCTAGTCATTTTGATTATATTCAAAAAGAAGAAACGACACATAAGCTCGCGAATGCTTTTAAAACGACAGATAAGGAAATTCCTGTCACATATGATGACAATGAGCTGCTAGCAGCGGATCAGTTCTTCATGCCGCGATTGACAAAATATGCAGCGGACGAAAACATGTTCCCTGGCACGAGAATCAAGCAGTTGATGAGTTACTTAATGATTCAACAGCATCCGATCAGCATGACTTACGGCACTGAAATTGCAATGAACGGTGACAGTATGCCGGATATGCATCAACTGCTGGACTTCAGAACAGAAAAAGAAGTGACTGACTATTTAGCCGACACGTCTGCTGTTTACAAAAAATATAATGAATTGTTTGATGGCAGTGCAAAAGTGATTCACAATGAGCATGGTAATCAAGTGATCTATTATGATACGGAAGATGTTGATTTTGTATATAATGTCAATGATTCCAGTAAAGCAACTAATATTGAGCTGGGTGAAGATGTAGTGAAGCCCGGCAAAATGCTGAGTGGCCTACTGATTGGCGACAGCATCCATTCGAAAGAGGGGGTGTCACATTTGATTATTAACCGTGAAGAAGCAGAATTGTATGCAGTCATTGATGAACGAGGACTAAACAATACATACCTCTATGCAGCAGGAGCCATTGTTATTTTATTTTCAGCCTTCATCATTACAGTCGCAAGACGTTCAAAGAGAAATAAAGCCAGTAAATAATAGATAAACGGTCCTGATGCTTAAGTATCAGGACCGTTTATCTGTATGGGCTCTATATCCGATCATATTGACGATGTCTTTCGGTGAAGAATAGGGAGGGGCATAGGCGATTTCAATATCTTTGAAATCATCTACGGTTGCACCGAGTCCCATTGCTGTAGCGATAATGTCAATCCGTTTATCGACACCTTCCTGTCCAAAGACACATGCACGGAGCAGCTGTCTGTTATCTTTCCTGTAATAGACAGATACAGAAGTGACACGTGCATCAGGCAAATAATTGGCATGATTTTTCTGCTGATAGTTAATATGTTCATAGTCGTATGATTGCAGTGCGGACTCACTGATGCCGACACTGGCAATCGTATAATCGAAGAAACGAACGATGTTCGTTGCGAGAAGTCCTTTGAAAGGCTGTTTATCGCCGCTTAAATTCCCAGCAATCAAATTGGCGGCGCGATGTGCTCCCCAGGCAAGCGCAACAGTCGTTTTGTCCTTTGTATGACGATAGAATGTTTCTATCGCATCACCTAGCGCATAGATGCCGTCAATGCTGGTCTCGAAGTAGTCATTCACTTTTATATAACCGCGGTCGTTCAATTCAATGCCGCTGTCAGTCAGAAATTCTGTATTTGGTGTTATACCAATCGCTTCAATGATAATATCAAACGATTCTTTGTGACCGGACTTAAAGGTCACTTCATTACCGTTTAATTGAGCCAGTTCATCACCGAGTATTAAGTGAACCTGCTGTTCGACAATAATATTTTTGAGTAATGGGATGAACTGCTGATCCATCGCTTTCATAATGTGTTCGCTGCGGCTGGTCAAAGTCACATCCAAACCGCGGTGTTTAAAGTTTTCGACCATTTCCAGTCCAATATAACCCGCACCGATAATCAATGCTTTTTGAACATGATGACTGTCGATATATTGTTCGATGGCATCCGTATCTTCAAGGTTACGAAGTGGAAATACGATGGATGAACCTTGCGTCGCTGCCATAGAAATAGGGCGGCAGCCGGGACTTAATACCAGTGCATCGTAGTTATCTTCAAATGATTCATCGCTGTCATGATTGTAGACTGTCACTGTACGGCGCTGTGGATTGACTGCTGTGACTTCATGTTTCGTTTTCACTGTAATGTTCTTTTGGTCATTGAATGAATCAGGAGTGGCCTGCAATAGACGCTCACGCTCAGTAAATACTTCGCCTAAGTAATAGGGAAGACCACAATTAGCAAAACTCATGTCACGGTCTTTTTCATAGATATTAATCTGAGCATCCGTCAGCATTCTTCTAATCTGCGAAGCTGAAGTGGCCCCCCCTGCAACTGCTCCGACGACTATGATTTTCAAGAGATGTCCTCCTTATAATAATATAAGGCAATAGTTCCTTGACCTGTATGCGATGAAATGGTAGGTCCCAGTTCCTTGATGACATGGTGGACTGGACCACACTCTTTTTCTATGATAGCCAGCAACTGCTCTGCACCTTTCATATCATTGGAATGGCTTATGAATACGCGAGTTGCAGCAAGGTTCTGACGGTCATTTTTAATCTGAGCAGCCATTTCGTTGAATACTTTCTTTTTACCGCGATACTTACCGATCGGTACGAGTTTGCCCTCTTCAACATGCAGCAGCGGCTTAATATTGACGAGTGACCCCAGGAATGCCTGTCCTCTGCTTAAACGGCCTCCTTTAGCGAGATAATTCAAATCTTCTACTGTAAAGAGGTGGACAATACGTTCGTGCATTTCATGAATGCGATGGACAATGTCATCTTTTGAGAATCCGTCATCTCTCATCTTGACGATATCTAAAATCTGCATACCGAGTCCGCTAGATGCAGAATGAGAATCAATAATTTCAAGGTCTAAATCGGGATACTGTTCACAGATCTGAGCCTTAACCATGACTGCAGACTGATAAGTTCCACTGAGTCCACTGGAGAACGCATAATAAATTGCTTGTTCATGATTTTCCGCGATTTCAGTGAACAATTCAGTCATCTGTTCGATGGATACCTGGCTCGTCATCGGTCTTTTGCCATTGTTGATTGCGTCATAGACTGTTTGATTATCAATTTCAAATTGGTCTTTATAATTATGCTCACCGATAGCGACTGCCATCGGTAAAAAATCAAGTTTGTGCCGGCTGATTTCCTCAAGAGTCAAATCGCTCCCACTATCTACTATAATACGCATGTGATTCCTCCTTAAAATTAATAAAAATAGTGATTAAGAAATTTACCGATTCCATCATCATTGTTTGATTCAATCACTTGATCGGCAAGTTCTTTAAGTGGCTGGATGGCATTACCCATAGCAACTCCTGTTCCTACATACTCTATCATTTCATTGTCATTATCTTCATCGCCAAATGCAATGATGTTTTCACGTTTAATATCAAAGTATTTTGCCACATAGTCTACACCTACTGCTTTGTTGATTCCTTTTTTGACAATTTCTATGACTGGATAAGGAGCACCCCAGCGCCGATGTTCAATGCTTTCAGCGTAAATTTCATTTAAGTGATGACGAATCGACGGTACATACTGCTCTTCCGCTTGAATGAGAATACTTGTCGGTCCTTCAGTTAAATTCTCTGTTAAATCTCCTGTCGTGACAAGTGGGTGACCCATGGTGAATCCTTCAAACAAATATTCATCGTGATAATGAAAGAATACATTGTCTTTAACTTCTGCAATAATGTTTTTAATATTCAAATGTTTGACTTGAGAAAATATTTCCCGCGCAATAGCTAAGTCCAGCGTTTCATGTACTTGTTTAAAAGACATATCCCCGGGGTGATGAACGAATGCACCGTTAAAATTCACGATAGGTGTTGTCAGTTCCAGTTCCTGATAATAAATTTGACTCGATCTATAAGGACGCCCAGTTGAAATGATTACTTTATGACCATCTTTGATTAATGCCTGTATCACTTGTTTTGTGTAAGGAGAAATTTTCTTTTCGTCAGTCAATAACGTCCCGTCTAAATCAAGACAGATTAAATGCTTTTCTTTCATTGTACCTGTTCCTTTCTATCTAATAGTATTATCATATCATTTAATTGGCTGTATGAAAGTTTTTTGATATAGTAAGAATGAAGAGGAGTGATAAGCAATGGAAGAAGCTATGAAAGATAGCATTTTAGGTGCACTTGAAAATGTCATTGACCCTGAATTAGGAATAGACGTTGTCAATCTTGGCCTTGTATATAATATCGATATGGATGAAGATGGTATTGTCACAGTTGACATGACATTAACGTCAATGGGCTGTCCAATGGGGCCGCAGATTATTGACCAAGTCAAAACAGCTCTTGGTGAATTGCCGGAGATCAAAGAAACACAAGTCAACATCGTCTGGAATCCACCGTGGAACAAAGACATGATGAGCCGTTATGCTAAAATTGCATTAGGTGTCAGTGGCTAATAACGACAATAACAGTAATGATGACGAATCTCTGGATTCGTCTTTTTTTGATTAAATCATGAAAAAACAGGGCAAATTAATTGTATGAAAGAGCAAATGGTATTATAATTTGGTTAAAGGTCAAATATAGTCAAATTATTAAGGGGTGACAAGATGAACATTGAGAATATGACTTATAATGTACAATCAGCAGTAGAGTTTGCTCAGAATGATGCAATAGCACGTCAACTGCAATCTATTGAACCTGAAAGTTTACTGCTGTCCTTTACAAATGATACTGACAGTATGCTGTCGACAGTATTTGAACGAGCAAATTTGAATGTGACAGATTACACTAAACAATTAACTGAAAAATTAACAACTATGCCGCAGATTAGCGGTGACAATGTCCAGTATGGTCAGTACTTGAGTGCTGGATTAAATCAACTTCTGCAACAAGCTGACACTGTTAAGAACGACATGAACGATGATTATTTATCCGTTGAACATATCATTGTTGCGGCAATGGATGTTCACCAACTGACAACACAGTTTATCGGCAATAAGGCAGAAGTCATCAGAGAAATCATCAATCAAATTAGAGGAGGAAACCATGTGACTACACAAAATCCCGAAGTCCAATATGAAGTATTAAAAAAATATGGACGAGATTTAGTAGAAGAAGTGAGAAACGGCAAAATGGATCCTGTCATCGGTCGAGATGAAGAAGTTAGAAATACTATTCGTATATTAAGCCGTAAAACAAAAAATAATCCGATTTTAATCGGTGAACCCGGCGTTGGTAAGACGGCAATTGTAGAAGGATTGGCACAGCGTATTGTACGTAAAGACGTTCCCGATTCTCTACTTAACAAAACTATTTTTGAACTTGATTTAAGTGCGCTTGTGGCAGGTGCCAAATTCAGGGGAGAATTTGAAGAACGTCTGAAAGCCGTGCTGAAAGAAGTAAAAGAAAGCAATGGTGAAATCATTCTGTTCATCGATGAAATTCACATGCTGGTAGGTGCAGGTAAGACAGATGGTGCAATGGACGCAGGTAACATGCTGAAACCAATGCTTGCGCGTGGTGAACTGCACTGTATCGGTGCAACTACTCTGAACGAGTATCGTCAGTATATCGAAAAAGATTCTGCGCTTGAACGGCGCTTTCAGAAAGTACAGGTCGCAGAACCTGATGTAGAGGACACCATTTCTATATTACGAGGTCTTAAAGAACGGTACGAAGTACATCACGGGGTGAGAATTCAGGATAGAGCATTAGTAGCAGCTGCAGAATTATCTGATCGCTACATCACTGATCGCTTCCTGCCAGACAAAGCTATTGATCTTGTGGACCAGGCATGTGCAACGATCCGTACAGAGATGGGCTCTAAGCCGACTGAACTTGATGCGGTCAATCGGCGCGTGCTGCAACTCGAAATCGAAGAGAAAGCATTAAAAAATGAGCAGGATACCCAAAGTATGAACCGCTTAAAAGAACTGCAGAAAGAATTAGCAGACGAGAAAGAGAAACAGCAGATTTTAACTGCAAAAGTTGATAAGGAAAAAGCTCAGATACAAGTTGTCCAGGAGAAACGCAGCGAGCTTGATCAGTATCGTCAACAGCTTGAAGATGCTCAAAACAACTATGATTTAGCTAAAGCATCAGAACTGCAGTACGGCAAAATCCCTCAGATTGAAAAAGAGCTGGCTGAACTTGAAGAAGAATTTCAGGAAGAAACAAAAGGAACTGATCGATTGATTCGAGAAGTCGTGACCGATGAAGAAATTGGCTATATCGTGTCTCAATGGACAGGTATCCCTGTGAGTAAATTAGTTGAAACAGAAAAAGAAAAATTACTTAAACTGGCTGATATTCTGCATGAACGGGTAGTCGGTCAAGATGAGGCAGTAGATTTAGTGGCAGATGCTGTCGTCCGAGCACGTGCCGGCATTAAAGACCCGAACCGACCAATCGGCAGCTTCTTATTCCTTGGACCGACCGGTGTCGGTAAAACTGAACTTGCTAAAACATTGGCAAGTACAATGTTTGACTCTGAAAAACATATGATCCGAATCGATATGAGTGAATATATGGAAAAACATGCAGTGGCACGCTTGATCGGTGCGCCTCCTGGTTATGTAGGGTATGAAGAAGGGGGTCAGCTGACTGAAGCAGTCAGACGTCAACCGTACTCAGTCATACTGCTCGATGAAATCGAAAAAGCCCATAGTGATGTCTTCAATGTGCTCTTACAGCTACTTGATGAAGGACGATTGACAGATTCTAAAGGGCGTGTCGTAGATTTTAAAAATACAATCATTATTATGACAAGTAATATTGGTTCACAATATTTACTGGAAGGTATCAATGAAGGTGAAATCAGCGAAGAAGCGCGCAATCAAGTAATGACAGCACTCCATCAATACTTTAAACCAGAAATCTTGAACAGAATGGATGATATTGTCCTGTTTAAACCATTAAGTGCTAATGACATGACTTACATTGTCGACAAAATTATTGACCAGCTGAATGTGCGTCTTAAAGATCAGCATATGTCTGTTGAAGTAGCTGATGATGTCAAACAATGGGTAGCAGAAGAAGCCTATGAACCGCAGTTCGGCGCACGCCCATTAAAACGTTTTGTACAGCGTCAAATTGAAACGCCGCTTGCCAGATTACTTATTCAGAATGATCTGGCAGAAGGAGCAAAGGTCGTTGTTACGATGGATAATGGTCAGCCGAAGCTTGTCATAGAATAAAAAAACGATGTAATCTTTACGATTACATCGTTTTTTTAATGTTCGTGGTGATGAGGTATCGGCTCATCTGGAATTGTCATGGAAATAAGGATAACAAAAATGGCAAAGATCACAGATAAAATAGAAGCAGTGACAAGATGAAGGTCCTGACCGCCGCCTAAACTCATCAATACGAAATTGATCATATGTACTAAAATGAATGACCAGACAAAAGTCATGATATATTGCATGTTTATATCCTCCATAAATCTTGATATAGTTATATTATAAAAGAGATAGATAAAAAAGTATACCCTTACATTCAGAGGTTGATAATGAAAAAAATAATTATGATAGTGACTGTACTGCTATTGATTGCAGCGGCAGTCTTATATTTCAGGGGCGGCAGGAAAGAATTGACCAGCGTCGGATTTTTATTTCCGGATTCGATGTACGACCAGACTTGGGGAACTGAGGGTTATAAAGGAATGCTGGACATTGTGCAGACGTACGATACAGCTTTTTTCTATGAACAGAATATCAATACGCGTCCGAAGATTGAACGTTCCATAAGCGAGATGTCTGCTAGAAATGTCAATATTTTATTCGGTCAAGGTAAAGAATATACTGAAGTCTTCAATGATGTGGCAGCTCGATATCCTGATATACAGTTTGTCGTATTCAATGGTAAATCGACTGCAGAAAATGTGACTGCTATAAATATTGACGGTTATTCTGTTGGGTTCTTCAGTGGAATGATTGCCGGCCATCACACAGACAATAACCATATAGGTGTCATCGGTGCATTTAAATCTCAGCCCGATATCAAAGGGTTCATTGACGGAGCGAAATTTGAGAATCCCGATGTAATGATTACTGAGAAGTACATCCACACTTTCGGTTATGATCATAAAGGAGCGGCGCTTGCTGAACAAATGATTAAACGCGACCACGTAGATGTTATTTTTCCAGCTGCTGACGGAATTAATGCTGATGTCATGTCACTTGCAAAAGAGCAGGATATATCGACTATCGGTTATATTATCGATCAAAGCATGAATGGGCCACAAGTATTGACAAGCCTGCAGTTGAACTTGTCCAAAGCCTATGCGCAAGCAGCGGATCAGTATAGCAATAATCAATTGCGAGGTGGTACCTATTATTTAGGTGTAAAGGAAGACATGGTGGAACTAGGACCTATATCTTATCGAATTGATGAGGAGTTTCAAAAGCGGATAAAACAGGATTTTGACCGCTACGAAAAAAAATTAGTTCTTCCTAACGGCATAAAAGAGACACGGAGCCATTTTGAATCGTATTTGAAGACCAGCAATTAACAACCATTACAGTTGAACAAATAGCCATAATATGATAAATTAGTACCTGGTTATAATAACTGACTATAAGAAGGTGCTCATTTGAACGTAGGAATAAAAGGGATTGGCACATATATCCCTGAAAAAGTTATGACAAATCATGATTTCGAGAAATTTTTAGATACATCTGATGAATGGATTTCAAAAATGACGGGTATTAAAGAACGTCGTTTTGCTGCTGCAGATGAAGAAACAAGTGATATGGCGTATATAGCAGCTGAAAAGGCAATTGCAGATGCCGGTATTGACAAAGATGAAATAGATATGGTCATCGTAGCAACAGCTACAGGGGATCATAAGTTTCCTGCAGTGGCCAATCAGCTACAGGAACGTTTAGGTTTGAGACCCGTACCATCCATGGATCAGCTGGCTGCATGCACAGGATTTATTTATAGTATGATTACCGCACAGCAGTTTATTAAGACGGGCATGTGCAGAAATATCCTTGTAGTCGGAGCAGAGAAACTGACTAAAATCGCCAATATGGAAGACCGGAATACTGCCATTCTATTTGGTGATGGTGCAGGTGCCGTTATTCTAGGCGAAGTGAGCGAAGGACATGGTATACTTAGTTCACAACTTGGCAGCGATGGTTCCGGAGCTAAACATTTATACGATCGCAAAGAAGACCAGCTGCTAGTGATGAACGGACGTGAAGTATTTAAGTTTGCGGTGCGTATCATGGGGGAGATGGCTACTGAAGTTGTAGCAAAAGCTGGACTGAAGCCTGAAGACGTTGATATGTTCATCCCGCACCAGGCGAATATCAGAATCATGGAATCTGCCCGTGAAAGACTTGGAATACCACGTGAAAAAATGAGTGTGACTATCGATAAGTATGGTAATACTTCAGCGGCGTCCATTCCATTGTCAATAATGTATGAGCTTGAGCAAGGAAAAATAAAAGAAGGAAGTAATTTAGTGCTGGTTGGTTTCGGTGGTGGGCTGACCTATGGTGCAATAACATTAGTGTGGGGAAAATAGGAGGAAACTATGAAGAAAAGAGTTGTTATTACAGGAATCGGGGCGCTAAGTCCTCTAGGTAATGATGCAAGAACTACTTTTAATAATGCAGTAGCCGGAGTGAACGGGATTGATTATATCACTCGAATTGATACAGCTGATTATGGTGTTAAAATTGCTGGGGAATTAAAAGATTTCAACATCGAAGATCATATCCCTAGAAAAGATGCGAGAAAGATGGACCGTTTCACGCAGTATGCGATGGTTACAGCAAGACAGGCAGTTGCTGACAGCAAACTCGAAATCACTGATGACAACCGTGATCGTGTCGGTGTGTGGATTGGTTCTGGTATCGGTGGTATGGAAACATTTGAAAATTCATATCACCAATTACAGCAGCGTGGACCTAATCGTGTCAGCCCGTTCTTTGTCCCGATGATGATTCCTGATATGGCAACTGGTCAAGTATCCATCGATTTAGGAGCACAGGGGCCTAATGGCTGTACAGTGACCGCATGTGCTACAGGCACCAACTGTATTGGTGATGCTTTTAGAATCATTCAATATGGTGATGCTGATGTTATGATTGCGGGAGGCACTGAAGCGCCTATTACTAAGATGGGAATTGCGGGCTTTATGGCTAACAAAGCATTGTCATTCAACAACGATCCTGAAGTTGCATGTCGTCCTTTTCAGGAAGGTCGCGATGGATTCGTGATGGGTGAAGGGGCAGGTATTGTCGTGCTCGAAGAACTTGAGCACGCCAAAGCTCGCGGTGCTCACATCTACGCTGAAGTTGTTGGATATGGTAATAACGGCGATGCATATCATATTACAGCGCCTGCACCGAATGGTGAAGGAGGCGTGAGAACGATGAAAATGGCCTTGAAAGATGCGGGTATTTCACCGGAACAAGTCCAATATTTGAACGCACATGGTACGAGTACGCCAATCGGTGATTTATACGAAACAATGGCCATTAAACAAGTGTTTGGAGATGCAGTGAAAGACTTAAAAGTATCTTCAACAAAATCAATGACAGGTCATTTACTTGGCGCAACAGGTGCAGTGGAAGCTATTATTACGTCACTTGCCATTGAAAACAGCATTGTCCCTCCAACCATTCACCAGTCAACACCAGACCCAGAATGTGATCTTGATTATGTACCGGAAACGGCTCAGAAACTGGAGATTGAATATGCTTTGTCTAACAGTTTAGGTTTCGGTGGTCACAACGCTGTACTGGTATTCAAAAAATACAGCGAATAAGTGAATCGTTAAAATAAAAGGTCCTGATGATATCATCAGGACTTTTTTTGATGGCATGAGTCATTTGATTAAGCCGTATTAAGACTGCATAAACGAGATGATTAGAGTTATGATCATCGCAGCAGACGAAACATATAGTAGTGGCATTGTGATTGGATAGTGCTGCTGTCTAATGTCCACTTGTTTCTTTGAATAGAGTTCATCATCCTCCATTGTTTTTTTCATGCGTTTCGGTGCAGTCATATATTGAAACCTTCTAAATGAATGACCCATAATACTGAAGGCACCTTGAGACAGCAATAGAATAAACAAGGAGATACAAAATAATAACAGGGCAGCCATGAACAATGAATTGATGATTCCTATTCCATTAAATCCATTGATCAGCCCGAATATGATAGTCATAAAGAATAGAGCGGCAAATGATATGAAGTAAAAATTACGTTTCACTGTAAACCTCCGAAATTTTTTTGACCATTAGTTATTGTACATGAAAAGGCCTATTAATGTATATGATATTAGTTTTTTTAATAAACGGCAGACCGCACAGTTGGTTTAAAACCGTTTCGGTTTAAATGAAATTAGTTTTTATACTAAAAACTGAATAATTCTTAAAAATAAATGCTTTAAAGCAATAAAAAGTACTATAGAATCTTATAAATATAAAATTTCTGAATAAAAAATGTATTGCAAAAATAATTATAAAACAACTATAATAGTCATAGAGTTTTCGTGGTTAAATAAGATACGTTGTCATGGATGGTCTTTGGGGTGGATAGAGACAATACAGAAGGTATGACGACAATTAGCTGACAGGACAGTAGAAATGATGACTCCCATCGATTCAAATGACAGCATCTGTTTCATAACTTATATAATAAGAATTTCCTTGGATTTTACTCAAGAATAGTCATATACAGCCTCTTATAAGTAGTAATATGTCACTATTTAAAGAGAAGGATATTAATATATATCCTTCTCTTTAAATAAATTTAAAAAGTAGTATGAATTATAAGAAAATTTAGTTATTATAAGTTATGTATAATAAATTTAATTGCGTGTATAGGTTAGAAGGAGGATTTAGAAGTATGTTAAAGTTTGCGCTCAGACGTCTTGGTTACATGATCATCACTTTGTTTATCGTAGCAACGGCTACCTTCTTTTTGATGAAGTTGATGCCAGGGTCACCTTATAACGATGAAAAGTTATCTGCAGAACAGAAAATCATCGTTAATGAAAAATATGGATTAAACGATCCAGTAGGTGTACAGTATGTCAATTATTTGAAAAAAGTAGTGACTGGTGATTTCGGTATCTCATTCCAATATGATAATAGAGAAGTTACAGATATCATCGTTCCGCGTTTAGGACCATCGGTGGAAATCGGTCTATACGCCTTGATCTTTGGTGTTATCGTCGGTATTTTACTAGGTGTCATCGCTGCGGTCAGACAGAATACATGGGTGGACTATGTGGCAACAGTATTCTCAGTATTTGCCATTTCAATCCCATCATTCGTATTAGCAGTATTGCTGCAATACTATTTCTCAGTACACTTCCAAATCTTTCCGGTAGCAGGTTGGGAAGGATTCAGCTACGCAGTATTACCGGCGCTTGCATTATCAGCAGGTGTCATTGCAACGATTGCTCGTTATATTCGTTCTGAAATGATTGAAGTACTTGGATCAGATTATATTACGCTTGCTAAAGCGAAAGGGAATACAACTAGCCGCGTGTTGTTCGGTCACGCACTGCGTAACGCATTGATTCCAATCATCACTTTAATCGGTCCGATGACTGTCGGTATCTTAACAGGGGCCTTAACTATTGAAACCATTTTTGGTATTCCTGGTCTTGGTGACCAATTTGTTCGTTCTATTCAAACTAATGACTATCCTGTTATTATGGCTCTGACATTATTCTTGAGCTTATTGTTTATCGTCGTATTATTTATCGTCGATGTACTCTATGGAATCATTGACCCACGTATCCGTGTTCAAGGAGGTAAAGATTAATGGCTAATGAAACAAATGGCAATCAAGTATACACACATGCTGATGTAAATCAGGAGCAGTCGACGAATCGGTCTCAACCTTTTATCCTTGCCAATCGCGACGAAATCTTTGAAGATAAGATTGAACGTCAAAGTAAGACCTTCTGGCAGGATGCGTGGTTGCAGCTTCGTTCCAATAAAGGTGCTGTTGCAGGGCTGATTGGTTTAATTCTGCTTCTTATTATGGCATTCCTTGGACCGGCAATCAGCGGCCATACATACCGTGCACAAAACATTGATCATTCAAACCTACCTCCCAAAATTGAAGCACTTAAAAATGTAAGTTTCCTTCCTTTTGATGGTAAAGATAAAGATGGATTTGATTTATACAAAGCAAAAGATATTAAAGAAAACTACTGGTTCGGTACTGATGAACTAGGTCGTGACTTGTTTACACGTGTCTGGAAAGGGACTCAGGTATCTATTCTGATCGGTGTAGTTGCAGCATTGCTGGATGTGCTGTTCGGAATTACATATGGTGCCATATCTGGTTTCTTCGGCGGCTGGGTGGATACACTCATGCAGCGTATCATTGAAGTCATCGCCTCTATTCCAAACTTGATCATCATGATCTTATTCGTTATCGTGTTCGATGCAAGTATCATCACAATCATCCTGGCGATGAGTTTGACCGGATGGATTGGTATGAGTCGTATCGTTCGTGGTCAGTTCTTGAAACTGAAAAATCAAGAATATGTTATGGCTTCTAGAACACTAGGCGCATCTAATTCAAGCTTAATCTTTAAACATATTTTACCTAACACATTAGGACCGATTATCGTTACAGCAATGTTCTCAATTCCAAGTGCGATATTCTTCGAAGCGTTCTTAAGTTTCATCGGTTTAGGTATCCCGGCACCATTTGCTTCACTTGGATCTTTAGTTAATGATGGACGTAAAATGTTGTTGATTCACCCATATCAAATGTTTATCCCTTCATTTGTCCTCAGTTTTCTGATTCTTTGTTTCTATCTGTTCGGTGACGGCGTCCGTGATGCTTTTGACCCTAAAATGCGTAAATAAGGAGGAAATATAAATGGCTGAAAGAATTTTAGAAGTAAGAAACCTTAAAGTTTCCTTCGATATCAATGCGGGGGAAGTACAGGCGGTTCGTGGCGTTGATTTCCATCTCGATAAAGCAGAAACACTTGCTATTGTAGGTGAATCAGGTTCAGGTAAGTCAGTAACAACAAAAGCAATTATGCGTCTCTTGCCAACACCACCCAGCCGCATCAAAGAAGGACAAATTTTATTTGATGGTAAAGATCTTGCGAAACTATCAGAAAAAGAAATGCAGAAAATACGCGGAAGAGATATTTCGATGATTTTCCAGGATCCAATGACTTCCTTGAATCCGACAATGAAAATCGGTAAACAAGTCATGGAACCTCTTATTAAACACCAAAGATTATCAAAAGCTGATGCTAAATCAAGAGCACTCGATATTTTGAAGCTTGTTGGCTTACCTAATCCTGAAGCCCGCTTTAATAACTATCCTCACCAGTTTTCTGGTGGTCAGCGTCAACGTATTGTTATTGCTACTGCGCTTGCATGCGATCCGAAAATATTGATTGCTGATGAGCCGACAACGGCACTTGATGTAACTATCCAGGCTCAAATTCTTGAGCTGATGAAAGATCTTCAGAAGAAAATTGATACATCCATTATATTCATTACTCATGACCTTGGGGTTGTAGCAAACGTAGCAGACCGAGTAGCTGTAATGTATGGTGGTCAAATAGTGGAAACTGGTACGGTAGATGAAATCTTCTATGATCCAAAACACCCGTATACATGGGGACTATTGTCTTCCATGCCAAGTTTAGACACAGCTCAGGATACAGAGCTTCGCGCGATTCCTGGAACACCACCTGATTTAATCAAACCACCAGTGGGAGATGCATTTGCGCGCCGTTCTGAATATGCTCTGCAGATCGATTTTGAACAGGAGCCACCTTGGTATCAAGTTTCTAAAACTCATTTTGTGAAGTCGTGGCTGATGGATCCTCAAGCTCCTAAAGTTGATCTTCCTGAGATGGTAAAAATGAAACAACGAGACCTTCCTGGCCAGTTTGATCAGCCAAGACAAGTAGAGGGGGTTAGTTTCTAATGAGAAACGAAAGAGTAAACGATAATGCAAATAATAAAAATGTCCGTGTCGTTGATGTTACTGATCAGTCGGTTGAACATTCAACTCCAAATAACGAGCAGCAATCTGTTGTCAATAGAACTGTTCAATCGGTCGATGACCGCGACACTCATACAATTGAAGATGGGCCGTTAGTTGTTGATGAATCGCAAATTACTGAAGATGCATCGCAGTACTCAGAAAGCGAATTGAATCAAACCGTGTTATCTGCCGAAGAAAAACGTGGTCATATTGATTACGGTCAAGGAAAAGAAAAGTTAATAGAAGTGAAACATCTCAAACAATACTTCAATCAAGGCAAGGCGAATGAAGTTCGTGCGATTGATGATATTACCTTTGATATTTATCGCGGTGAGACACTGGGTCTTGTAGGAGAATCCGGCTGTGGTAAGTCAACAACAGGCCGTACATTGATCAAGTTGTATAACGCGACAGACGGCAAAGTCATATTTGACGGGACAGATATTCAATCAATCAAAAATAAAAAAGATCTTCTTCAATTCAATAGACGTATGCAGATGATCTTCCAGGATCCATATGCTTCGCTTAATCCGCGCCTTAAAGTTATGGATATTGTTGCTGAAGGTATCGATATTCATAAGCTTGCTAAAAATAAAGAAGACCGAGCTAACCGTGTCTATGAATTACTTGAGACAGTTGGGCTGTCAAAAGAGCATGCAAACCGTTACCCGCACGAATTCTCGGGTGGTCAAAGACAGCGTATCGGTATTGCCCGTGCGCTCGCAGTGGAACCTGAATTCATTATCGCTGATGAGCCGATCTCAGCACTTGACGTCTCTATTCAAGCACAGGTCGTCAACTTAATGTTGAAATTACAAAGAGAACGTGGCCTAACATTCTTGTTCATTGCCCATGACTTATCAATGGTCAAGTATATTTCTGACCGTATCGGCGTCATGTATTTCGGTAAGCTTGTAGAAATTGGACCTGCCGATGCGATTTACAGCAATCCTTTGCATGAATATACTAAATCATTGTTGTCTGCAATCCCGCTGCCAGATCCAGAATCTGAACGTACACGGGTGAGAAGAACATATAATTCGGATGTTCATGCGTATACAGCTGATGAAGCCCTTGAACTACGTGAAGTAGGACCTGACCACTTTGTGTACTGTTCTCCAAAAGAGTATGAAGTCCATAAAGCCAATTACAATCGCAGCTACATTAACGCTTAACAATTTAAAAGCTCTGTTTGTCTTTTGAGACAAACAGAGCTTATTTTATAGAGAGATGAAGGCTGGCTGCTGAAATAGAATAATGAGCAGTATTATTTTTATTTAAATGTAGAGAAATAAAGATAGATCAAGGTGTGATTCTTCGTTAAATTCATTTAAAAAATAAAATATTCAAAAAAATTGATAAATGTATAAAAAAACTATTGCTAACGTTCACTATATAAAATATAATTAATACAAATCTTCTGAAAATTCTTACAGAGTGATTTTAGAAATCGTTGGGGGGCATTTATAGTATGAAGAAGAAAAGTACATTATTTTTAGCATCATTAATCGCAGTATCCGGTTTCACTGCAGCTTGTTCTGGTGGAAACGATGATAAAAAATCAGACGGTGGTTCTGACACAGCTGGCAAATCAGGTGGAGATGAGCAAGTATTAAATCTTTCTTCTGGTTCAGATATTCCATCAATGGACCCATCATTAGCAACTGACCAAGTTTCTTTTGACGTATTCAACCAAACATTAGAAGGTCTTTATACTCTTGATGAAGATGATAAAGCAGTTCCTGGTGTGGCTGAAGGAGACCCTGAAAAATCAGAGGACGGCAAAACTTGGACAATTAAATTACGCGATGACGCGAAATGGTCTAACGGTGACCCAGTTACTGCTAATGACTTCGTTTATGCGTGGCGCCGTACATTAGATCCTAAAACTGGTGCTGAGTATGCTTACATCATGGCAGATATCAAAAATGCAAATGATGTGAACGCAGGCAAAAAGAAACCTGAAGAATTAGGTGTTAAAGCAGTAGATGATCATACATTGGAAATTCAATTAGAAACTGCTGTACCTTACTTCCAGGAATTACTTGCTTTCGGTACATTCATGCCTCAAAATGAAAAATTCGTTGAAGAAAAAGGCGACAAATTTGGTACAACTGCTGAAAATACTTTAGCAAATGGACCTTTCGTACTTGATACTTGGGAAACTGAAAAGAAATTCAGTCTTAAGAAAAACGATGAGTACTGGGACAAAGATAAAGTTAAATTAAAAGAAGTTAACTACCAGATCATCAAAGATACGAACACTGCATTAAACTTGTATACTACAGGTAAAACTGATTCTGTAGGTCTTTCAGCAGAAAACGTTGATAAATACAAAGATGATCCTAATTTCCAGACTGAATTAGATGCATCTACTTACTTCGTAAGAATCAACCAATCTAAAAACAAAGACTTAGCAAATAAAAACCTTCGTCTTGCATTAGCTAAATCTATCGATAAAGAAAAATATGTTGATACTTTACTGAACAATGGTTCTGTAGCTGTTGATACATTAATGCCTAAAGAGTTCGTTAAAGGTCCGGATGGTAAGGACTACATTGAAGGCGTTAAATCACCATTGAACTACGATAAAGAAGAAGCAAAAGATCTATACGAAAAAGCTAAAGAAGAACTTGGTAAAGACGAATTCACATTTGAATACTTGACTTACGATGCAGATACTTCTAAGAAAGATGCAGAGTATGTAAAAGAGCAAATTGAAACTAACTTACCGGGCGTAAAATTAAAAATCAAACAACAGCCTTTCAAACAAAAATTAGCGTTAGAGTCTAAAAAAGACTATGAATTATCATTCGCTGGTTGGGGCCCTGACTATCCAGACCCAATGACATTCTTAGATATGTTCGTAACAGATGGACCTCATAACCAAATGGATTACTCTAATGACGAATATGATAAGATGATCAAAGACGCTAAAGGACCTTTACTTCAAAAAACTGAAGAGCGCTGGAAAACATTACAGGATGCAGAAACTATGTTCTTAGAAGATGCTCCGATTATCCCGATGTACCAACGTGGTACTTCACGTATGCGTCAAGACTACGTTAAAAACTTAGTCACTCACAAATTTGCCGGCGATACTACATTAAAAGAAACTTACATCGAAGGTAAATAAAATTAAAGACTCCGGATTTCCGGAGTCTTTTTATTTTCGTTTACGGCCGAGGCCCATAGCATTTTCCATCTTTTTCAGCATTTTATTTGCTTGTATTGCTGCTTTTTCAGCACCCCGGTCTAAAATTACATCCAGTTCATCTGAAGCCATATAGTAATTATATGATTCCTGGAACTGTGTAATGAAGTCGACCATAACATCAGCTAAATCTGATTTGAATGTGCCGTAGCCTTGATCTTGATAGCGGTCTTCAAGTGTCTCAATCGGTGTATTCGTAATAATAGAATAGATGGTAAGGAGGTTGGAAACACCGGGTTTATTTTCTTTATCATATTTAACAGTACCTTCAGAATCCGTCACTGCGCTTTTAATTTTCTTCGCAACAGTAGCTGGAGGATCAAGCAAAGAAATGAATCCTTTAGTGTTATCATCTGATTTGCTCATTTTTTTTGTCGGTTCCTGCAGACTCATCACGCGACCACCGACTTTAGGCATTTGAACTTCTGGTAAAGTAAAGATATCGTTGTAACGCTGATTAAAACGTATTGCTAAATCACGCGTCAATTCAATATGCTGCTTCTGATCTTCACCGACAGGTACAATGTCAGTGCCATACAGGAGAATATCAGCAGCCATCAGAGGTGGATAGGTCAACAGGCCGGCAGGTATGCCTTCTTTTCTATTTTTTGCTTTGTCTTTAAACTGGGTCATCCGCTCCAGTTCACCGATTGTTGAAATAGAAGTTAACATCCATCCTGCCTGCGCATGAGCCGGCACTTCTGATTGAATGAACAGCGTTATCTTTTCAGGATTAAGACCACTCGCAAGATAGAGAGCAGCGAGAGACCGTGTGTTTTTTCTTAATGTCATTTTGTCTTGAGGGACTGTGATTGCATGCTGATCAACAATACAGAAATAGCACTCATAATCATTTTGGATTTCTACAAATTGCTTTAATGCACCGATATAGTTTCCGATGGTCGGAATACCACTCGGTTGTATGCCTGAGAATAATGTTTTCATCGTCTTTCCTCCAAGAATAGATATTTACTATTGTACACTATTTCATTAAGAGTTAAAATGGAGCAGGACGTAATTGATTAGTCGTAGACGATTTGAAAAATAAATTAAATATATTCAATTTCTTTGACGTTTCTCATTTAATTTTAATGTTCGAAAATTATAATAATAATATCAGGTTGATAATTATCAATATAACCATATTTCTTGACATTTTTGGTTTATACTTAACTGTAGAGGGAATATATTAATTACGTATTGATGAGACATTGATCGATATAATACATATATAAAATAGGAGAGTGAGATGTATGGTAACATTATTTACTTCACCAAGTTGCACATCTTGCCGTAAAGCGAAAGCATGGTTACAAGAACATGA
>CAACWY010000063.1_pt1 | contig 107592 bp, 106 predicted proteins | sample 2275801 | NCBI WGS metagenome assembly CAACWY01 (sample SAMEA5312475, study PRJEB27640) | indoor metagenome | biome: indoor environment; feature: uncontrolled; material: tiles wood | place: Germany | collected 2014-07-07 | reverse complement strand
TTTTTTTAACTATACCCAAAAACAAAAGAAAAAAGCCTACATCACTGCAGACCTTTAGTTACGCCCTCGGAGGGGATCGAACCCCCATTTTAAGAACCGGAATCTTATGTGTTATCCATTACACCACGAGGGCATGATAAATTCTATTATAACGATACTTTTAAAAAAGATAAATATGCAATAATACAATTTATGCTATGTAATAAACTTTTGTCATCTTTAATTCGTATGAATAAAGGGTAGATACCTATAGAAAAATAATTTTTGAAAGCTGAAGTTTATCTTTTGACTATTTTTGACCTTCCATAGTATATTATAGCTAAACCTATTATCAAGGAGGATTTACAAATGAATTTAATCCCAACAGTCATTGAAACAACAAACCGTGGAGAACGTGCTTATGACATCTACTCCCGCTTACTAAAAGACCGCATTATTATGCTTGGTTCACAAATTGACGATAACGTTGCGAATTCAATCGTTTCTCAATTGCTGTTCCTGCAGGCGCAAGATGCTGAAAAAGACATCTACTTATACATCAACTCACCAGGCGGCAGCGTGACAGCCGGTATGGCAATCTATGATACGATGCAGCATATCAAACCAGACGTCCAAACGATTTGTATCGGGATGGCAGCTTCAATGGGTTCATTCCTTTTAGCAGCCGGCGCAAAAGGCAAACGCTTTGCACTGCCGAACGCTGAAGTCATGATTCACCAGCCATTAGGTGGTGCTCAAGGACAAGCTACTGAAATTGAAATCGCTGCCCGTCATATTTTGAAAACTCGTGAGAAATTAAATCGTATTTTATCAGAACGCACGGGTCAGCCTATCGAAAAAATCGAAAAAGATACGGACCGTGATAATTTCTTAAGTGCTGAAGAAGCAAAAGAATACGGCTTGATTGATGACGTTATGAACCCAACAGAAACAAATAAATAACAATGATCTGCTGACAGTTTAATCACTGTCAGCTTTTTTTATGAAAATTTACATTCTTTTTACACAACAACTGAATATAATTTACAAATAATTGATAGATTATTGTTGTACTTATAAAACTTAGGAGGAATTATTCCGTGAAAACTTTTAACAAGGTCATCGCGTCATCTGTTATTGCTGGTCTCTTCTTATCATCAATGCCTAATGCTGCGTCGCTGCACTCTAAAACAGCAGAAGCTGCCAAGACATGTAAAGTATCATCCAAACAGACTCCAAAGAATATTATCTTCATGATCGGTGATGGCATGGGACCTTCATACAACACGGCTTACCGCTATATGCAGGACAAACCACAGACAAAAGGTTTAGACAGAGTTTCATTCGATAGTTATCTACTTGGAACTCAGCGTACTATTCCTGAAGATGAACACGAAAACATCACGGACTCAGCGTCTGCTGCAACAGCTATGAGTGCTGGTGTCAAAACATACAATAATGCCATTGCTGTTGATAATGATAAGACGCCTGTCAAGACTGTTTTAGAGCAGGCAAAAGCAGTCGGAAAATCTACTGGATTAGTAGCGACTTCTGAAGTGACTCACGCAACACCTGCTGCTTACGGTGCGCACGATGAATCACGTAAGAACATGTCTGCCATTGCTGATGATTACTTCGATGAAATGATTAACGGTAAACACAAAGTAGATGTGATATTAGGCGGCGGAAAAAATTACTTTAAACGTGACGACCGTAACTTGATCAAAGAATTCAAGAACGATGGTTACAAATATGTCAGCACTAAAAAAGGATTGCTAAAAGCAGCCTCTAATTCAAAAGACAAACAGATTCTCGGTCTATTCTCACCTGGCGGCATGCCGAAAATGATTGACCGTGATGCTCATATGCCATCATTAAAAACGATGACATCTACTGCCCTAAAAAAATTGAGCAAAGACAAAGATGGTTTCTTCTTGATGGTCGAAGGTTCACAGATTGACTGGGCCGGCCATGCTAACGATATTACAGGTGCGATGAGCGAAATGAGAGACTTCGATCTTGCATTCCAGGAAGCTATCAACTATGCAAAAAACGATTGCAATACACTCGTCATCACAACAGCGGACCACTCAACAGGCGGCTTCTCTATCGGGGCGCGCGACGAATATAACTTCTTCGTAGAACCTATCAAACAGATGAAACACACACCTGAATACTTACGCGCTCAGCTGATGAAAGATGGTGCTGACGTAGACAGTATTCTCAAAGAAAATATTGGTTTCGAATTGACTGCGGATGAAGTTAAATCAGTTAAAGATGCTGTAGCAGCTAAAAATGCAACTGCCATTGAAGATGCGCTTGAACGTCCTGTCGATACGAGAAGTTATACAGGTTGGACAACAGGCGGACATACTGGTGAAGATGTTAATGTATACGGTTATGGTCCAGGCAGCGATTTATGGAGAGGTAACATGGATAATACCGACAGTGCCAAACGAATTTTTAAATTCTTGAAATAATTCATGACTTGTTTCACTTAAGTCTGGGACAATGGTCTCAGACTTATTTATATGATTAAAGGAGTATCCTTATGAAATACATAATAAACATCATCATCCTGCTTGTGTTGACGGGATGTGCGTCGGAAACTATCGACAAACAGCAGACACAACAGCACGTGAAGACCTATCCGCTGACAAAGCTAAAAACAACAAACGTCAACCAAACTGTAAAAGTATTGGATAATGACACTATGATCTATACAGAAGATACGGGTCACGGCATTCCTACGAAACCTGCTGGTGAAGGCCATACATTTCATGCGATATTAAAAATTACCTACAACAATCTGAGTATGTATATGCTGGATGACGGCACATTTATTACAGCGGATCCGAAACATGTTTCCGTTGAACAGCAGAATAATGGCAACCCTACCTATCCTCATTATGAGATGCATGAAGATGACGCAGCATACTTGAACAGTCTGAACAAAAAAGATCGGGATTATAAAGCTTATGAACGCTATGTCAAAGAGTTCGGTAAACGCCAGTTCGATTATCAACGGGAACTGCTGATGCATACTGCCATTAACGCGGTTAATCATCGGACGCCTGACAGTTTTGAAATCCCTAAAGAATCATTTATGTCATTCGAGGCCTTTAAACAGCAGTAAAATTTGATTCAACAAGTTCATTGCTGCATAAAAAACCAGCTGAAAGAAATAATTTCAGCTGGTTTTTCGTTATCCAGAGTGTGTATTCTGTTATTTCTTGAATTCGATGTGTTCGCCGTTTCTCAGTTTATCAGCGATTTCATCAAGTTTTCTTAGACGATGATTGACGCCTGACTTAGAGATAATACCGGTCGACACCATTTCTCCTAATTCCTTCAATGAAATATCTTGATGAAGTACACGCAGCCGTGCAATTTCACGCAGCCGCTCAGGCAGTTCATCAATCCCTATTTCCTTGTCAATGAATTCTATATTCTCTACTTGCCGCATGGCCGCACCAATCGTTTTATTCAAGTTCGCTGTTTCACAGTTAACAAGTCTGTTGACTGAATTGCGCATGTCACGGACAATTCTGACATCTTCAAATTTAAGCAGTGCCTGATAACCACCAATTAAACTTAAGAAATCAGAAATACGCTCTGCTTCCTTCATATAACTGATATATCCTTTTTTTCGTTCAAGTGTTTTGGCATTGAGGCCATACAGATTCATCAGCTTCGTCAAATCTCGTGAATGCTCTTCGTACAGTGAGAATATTTCTAGATGATAGGAGGATGTTTCAGGGTTATTGACAGACCCTCCCGCCAGAAATGCGCCTCTCAAATAACTCCTCTTGCAACAGTCTTTTTCGACGAGAGCCTCATCAATTGAGTGAAGAAATGTCCCATCCACCAATATACCGAGTTCAGAGAGAATATCTCTTGCTCTCGTCTTGATCCGACATATATAGACATTATTCTTTTTGAGCTTCATCTTCTTACGGACAAGCAGTTCTATTTCCACACCGAATATTTTTTTGATCAATGAGAAAATTCGTCTTGCAATAGCCGCATTTTCAGACTGTACATTGATGACCCATTCCCTGTTTGAAATACTCAAATTTCCATTCATACGTATTAAAGCAGCGAGTTCTGCCTTATTACAGCAGTCGTCCGCTTCAATACGTGTTAATTCATTTTTCATTTCAGATGCAAATGACACTGTTAATCTTCCTCTCTCTGAGTGACCTGAATCGTGCTTATCTCAGATAAGGCAAGCTCATAGATCATATCTGCAAGTACTTCATTATTATGTCTGACCATGTAATCTTTATTGACGTGCACCAGCTGATCGTTCGTAATCATCTCGATATCCATCGATTTCACTCTCAGTGTATCACAATTGACAAAAGTCGAATTCCTTCTTGCATAATTCGAAGATATTTTCTTATTGACTGTCTTATGATTGGCAATAACAAATTGTATGAACGGCGCGCCGACATGCTTATGTATCGCTTCTATATGATCAGCCACAGAATATCCAGTGGATTCTCCGGGCTGTGTCATAATATTTGCTACATAGAGCTTCTTTGCTTCGCTATCCAGCACTGCCTGTGCCAGTTCATCAAGCAGCAGGTTTGGGATAATACTTGTATAGAGGCTGCCTGGTCCAAGAACTATCAAATCCGCTTCCAAAAGTGCTGTGACGGCTTCTTTCATCGGTTTAATATTAGCTGGCGTCAAAAATACTGAATCAATTCGTTTATTTTTAAGTGGAATCAGAGATTCACCTACTACAATTTCTCCGTCTTCCATAATAGCATTTAATATGGGACTCTTATTGGTAGAAGGGATAACCGTCCCTTTGACATTCAATATTTTGCTCAGTTCACGCACTGCATGGCCGAAGTCACCTGTCACATCCGACATAGCTGCCAACATCAAATTCCCAACAGGATGCCCTCCAAGCGTATTGGAATCAAAACGGTACTGAAACAGCTTTTCGAGCATCGGCTCGACATCACTTAACGCTGCAAGCACATTGCGGATATCTCCCGGCGCAGGTATATCCATGACGTCTCTAATTCTCCCTGTACTACCGCCGTCATCCGCCACAGTGACGATTGCAGTAATATCTACTGGAAAGGCTTTTAATCCTCGGGCAAGAACAGATAATCCCGTTCCTCCGCCGATCAAGCAGATTTTAAGTTGTCTCATGGTTCAATTTACCTTCGATCATGGCATCTCTATGACTTGTATGAACCTCGAATTCAAAGAATTCTTTTAGATCGTGGCTGATTCGTTCGGCAAGCGCTACTGACCGATGCTGTCCACCGGTGCATCCTATCGCAATCACTACTTGTGATTTCCCTTCTCTCATATAGCCGGGAATAACAAATTTCAATAAATCCATTAACTTATTATAGAATATGGTAGTTTCTTTCCATTTCATCACGTAGGCGTATACGCTCTCATCGAGCCCTGTCAACGGCCGAAGTGTTTCAATATAATAAGGGTTCGGCAGAAATCTGACATCGAATACAAGATCTGCATCTATAGGAATACTGTGTTTGAAACCAAAGCTCATAACATTGATTCTAAATATATTGTCTTTCCCTTGATTGAACAGCTCCATAATATGCGCTCTTAATTCTTTTGATTTCATTTCAGTGGTATCAATGATATATGTTGCGACACCGCGCAAATCAGCGAGCAGTAATCGCTCTTGATGGATGGCTTCAAGCGGTGCACCACCGTCAGCCAGTGGGTGTGTTCGTCTCGTTTCTTTATATCGTGAAACAAGGACTTTATCCTGTGCATCGACAAACAGCACCTGCACTGCTATATCCGTCAGATTAATAATATTCTGAAGTTCTTCGGTTAAGTTATCGAAAAATTCTTTGCCTCTTAAATCAATACCGATTGCAACGCGTGATAATGACTGATTTCCGTCCTGCATCAATTCAATGAATTTCGGCAGCAGAATCGGCGGTAAATTGTCGACACAGAAATAACCTAAGTCTTCAAGGCTTTGTATGGCAACAGATTTTCCGGCACCACTCATTCCAGTCACTACGACAAGTTTCTTCATTAACATTTCATTCATCGGATACCCCTCCTTACACTTATCACATTTATTTTACACGAATTCATAAAAAGAGACACGCCTGAACGGCGCATCTACTGAAACAATCAACTATTTACTTTATCGTTAAGATGTTCGATATAATGCTGTGCATTTTGAGCAGCTAAACTACCATCCCCTGTTGCCGTAACGATTTGTCGCAATGTTTTATGACGTACATCTCCGGCTGCATAAATACCAGGAATTTTAGTTTCCATCTGATCGTTTGTTTCAATGTATCCTGCTTCGTTCGTAATGCCAAGGTCAACAAATGGTGCAGTCAATGGCTGCATACCGATATAGATAAATACACCGTCTGCTTGAACCTCTGTTTCTTCACCCTCTTTATTGATGAGAGTCACGCTACCTACTTTACCGTCTTTTTCATTGATAGATTTTAATGTTGAGTTCCAGATAAAGTCGACTTTTTCATTTTTAAAGGCGCGGTCCTGCAAGATTTTTTGAGCACGAAGTTCATCACGACGGTGAACTATCGTTACTTTGTCAGCAAATTTCGTCAAGTAGACGCCTTCTTCAACAGCTGAATCACCGCCGCCGATAACCATTAAGTTCTTCTGTTTGAAGAACGCACCGTCACATACGGCACAGTATGATACACCACGACCGCCCAGTTCTGTTTCTCCAGGAACACCGATTTTCTTATATTCAGCACCGGTTGCAATGATAACGACTTTTCCTACTAATTCTTTGTCACCTAATGAGACAATTTTGTCGTCTCCTTCTACGCGGATGCTTTTAATATCACCGTAAGCATATTCAGCACCAAATTTCTGAGCATGATTAAACATCTTAGTAGATAAGTCAGGTCCAGTAATCAAGTCAAAGCCAGGGAAGTTCTCTACATCAGCTGTGCTCGCCATCTGGCCTCCAGGCATCCCTCTTTCCACCATCACTACAGAGAGATCTGCCCGCCCTGCATATAACGCAGCAGTCATTCCCGCAGGCCCTGCTCCGATAATAATTACATCGTATTTCTTGGTTTCAGTCATAATATCCTCCTATATGAATGTTAGTTAATATAGCATATACCAAATCGCTTCAATTAAACATTATTTTGCTTGAAGAAGTCATATGCTTTTGTAAACTGATATTTTGTTGTTTTGAATAATTCTGCACACTTATTCATCGACATAAAAGGACCATGGACTTTTAAATATAAGTAGTACGTGACAGCTGCATAAGCCTCGTAATTGAGCGGCAGTTTTGCAGCAATTACTTCTTCAGCATGATCGATCCATGAAAGGAGCAATTCATGACTGTCATCGACGTGATAGATGGCCTCGAGCCCTTGATGTATGAAATCGAGTTTCACGAGTTCGAGCTGATGAAAGATATAGGATAAGTAGAGTTTCTCATAGTCGCTCATCTGCTCAAGTTCATCCCATAATTCTTTGGAGATCATCGTTTCCTTGTGCTCAAGCTGAGATATAAGGAAAATACCGAGCAGCCTTTTGTGCCCGTCATCACTCCGCAGTAATGGAATTACCTGTTCTTCAAGATAATGCATCCCTTGAAATATTTCATGCGGACTCGGGGTATCGCTTCCTGTCAGCTGAACGAGCAGTCTCCACATCTCATCTGAAGCTGCGCGGTTACCTAGTGCATAATAGTTAAAACTAAGAGCGTGATAGAGCTGCACATTTTTCAGCATCCGCTTTTTGTATATGGGAAGTAACAGCGCCTGCGAAGCAGCATATTGTTTCAAGTAGCACAAGACAATGCCAAGTTTAAATGATTCATCTTCATTGATGGGATGAAGTTTGTTCAATCGCTGTAAATAGTGCTGATATTGCTCATGCTGATGCGTGTTATATAAGAGCAGCGTGTAATGACACAGTGCATGAATATCCGTTTCATCTTCTTCCAGAAGTTGAACAAGCAGCGCCTCAGCCTCTTGATAACGGCTCATGAATAAATAGGCCATAGCTTTAAGATTCCGCATCTCTTTACGCGACTGCAGCGCTAGTGGCTGATTGCTGATCCAGTCGATGGATTCATTCATTCTACCTCTTGAGAATAAGTACTGAAAAATCTGCTGTGACACAAACAGGGCACTTTCTGCTTCTACTTCCATCTGACTGCTGTAAACTACGTCAAAAGTCTTTTTAAGCTCAGTCATATAACTCTGATCATCTGTCAGCTGAACATAATACAGTCCGAACAAAAAAGCTTTGTTCGGCTCACGTGCTTTCGTGTAGAGCTGACTCAATAAATAGAAATAGTCTTCAAACGCTTCCTCTTTGACAATACAGTCGTAGAGGTAGCCCGCTCCTGTTTCCACTTGCCCGATTTCGGCATAGCACATCGCGAGATCTTTAATATAATCATTCGACTGTTGATGCTCCAGTGCTTTCTTTAAATAAATGATTGCTTCATTGAATGCCAGCTGACTCATCTTCTTCTTAGCGAGCGTGTGATAACTTTCAGCATCATTTGGCAGGCTGACGATTTTATCATTCATTGTTTCACCTCACTTCTGATCTGGAGAGGGTTACCGAAGGCGAATGCTCCCGCAGGTATGTCTTTAGATACGACGCATCCTGCCCCGATGACAGCACCGTCCCCAATAGTGACGCCTGGAAGAACTATCGCATTTGCGCCAATCATTACCTCATCACCTATGATAATCGGCCCTGTCCGATATTCATGGACTAAATATTCATGACAGAGAAGCGTTGAATGAAATCCTATCACACAATTGCTGCCAATAGTAATCAGTTCAGGAAACATTATATCCGGAGTCACTTTGTAAGCAATTGATGTATGGGGTCCTATCGACATTCCCGTCAATTGATAAAGCTGTCTCTTCAGCTGCATCGACGGAATCAATCTCCCCGTCTCGATGATAATCGTATTACGCAAAACCTTCAGAAACGACACGGTCTTATATAACCGCCATAATGGGTTTGGTCCATTGACAGGTGTCCTAGTGGTACGTCTCATCGCTGCTTCCTTTTAGCGGAACATTGACATCACCGTATTTTGGCAGATGGTAACGGTATGACCGGTAGAGCCAAGTGATGACAGCTGCAACGATAATGACAATTGAAATGACTTGAGCAATTCTTAAGCTGTCTGTCAGCATCAGGCTGTCAGTCCGCAATCCTTCCACAAAGAAACGACCGATGGAATACCATATACCATACAGCAGGAATGTCTGGCCGATTCTTAAATGTTTTCTTACCAGCATCAAGATCACAAAGCCAGTTAAACTCCAGAGCGATTCATAGAGAAATGTCGGATGATAATAACTGCCGTCGATTTCCATCTGATGGATCATCCATTCAGGAAGCATCAAGTTTTCAAGAAATGTCCGTGATACTTCTCCTCCGTGTGCTTCCTGGTTCATAAAGTTGCCCCATCGACCGATCGCTTGAGCAAGAATAATACTTGGTGCGACGATATCAGCAAGCTGGAAGAACGATAGATTTTTGCGTTTGGCAATGATGAACCCCGTAGCAAATGCGCCGATTAATCCACCGTGTATGGCGATACCACCATTCATGATCATAGGTATCTCTGCTAAGTGCGCTTTGTAGTAATCCCACTCAAATGCTACATAGTAAATGCGTGCACAAATAATAGCCATGATGACCGCCCAGACGACAATATCAATCAACGTATCATCTTCGTAGCCCTTCTTTATAGATTCGCGCTGTGCAACCAAATAACCGATCAATATAGCGGTCGCAATAATGATGCCGTACCATCTGACTGATAATGGTCCGAGTTCAAATGCAATTGGATTAAGTAATAATGTCATATTAGTTTCCTTTCAAAGACTGACTTCTGATTTGGTCGTTCAGACGGTTGTTGAATTCTTCAGCAGTATTGACACCCAGCGCATTCAACCGATAATTCATAGCGGCGACTTCAATGATGACAGCTAAGTTACGACCCGGCCTTACAGGAATCGTTTTTTTAGTAATCTGAGAATCCAGTATAGTCAGTTTTTCTTCCACCAGACCGACGCGATCATACATTTTATCTTTATTCCATGTTTCCAGGTTGATGTTCAGCATGACACGTTTCTCCTGCAGAATGGAACCTGCACCAAACAATGTCATGACATTGATGATTCCGAGGCCTCTAATTTCAAGCAGATGTTCAATCAGCTGAGGGGGCTTACCCATCAGTACATTTTTAGAGATTTCTTTAATTTCTACATTATCATCTGCAACTAGTCGATGTCCGCGTTTCACGAGTTCTAATGCAGTTTCACTCTTACCGACACCGGAATCGCCGGTAATCAGTACACCGATGCCGTAGACGTCGACTAGTACACCGTGGAGACTGGTTTCTGGAGCAAGCTGCGTCTCAAGAAATGAAGTCAGTTTACTGATAAGACTAGTTGTCGCATCTTCAGAAGAGAGCAGAGGGGTCCCTTTTCGGTCGCACGCAGCAATCAGTTCAGGCGGTGGTTCGATGCCTCTTGTGATGATAATACACGGTGTTTCTTTACGACAGAGTTTGTTCATTCTATCGACTTTGTCTTCCTTGCCCAACATTTCAAAAAACGATGTTTCGGTTGTTCCGAGCACTTGAATGCGGTCAGATGAATAGTGGGAAAAATAGCCGGCCATTTCAAGGCCAGGACGGGAGATGTCCGTGTTCATCACGACACGGTCCATGCCTTGTTCACCCGCTAACACTTTCAGTTTAAAGTTAGCATTAATATCATTACTTGTTATCATGAGAAACCTCCTCGTTACTTTCATTCTAAATAACTTCCGCTCTAATTACAATGAAATGAAGAGCGGTCGTCTCCACTTATCGTATTCTATACTTTGACATAAAAAAGTGCTGAAACCTATGTTGTTCCAGCACTTATATCATTCTATTCGTCTACTTTATTCAACATAACCTATCAGTTGAACTGCTTATGTACACGTTCAACCAGCTGCTTTAAATATTGTCCTGTATACGATTCTTTCGTCTCCATAATGACTTCAGGTGTTCCTTCGGCAATGATTGTTCCACCGCCCGCACCACCTTCTGGTCCTAAATCAATGATATGATCTGCAGTTTTAATCACGTCTAAATTATGTTCAATGATGATGACAGTATCACCATTTTCTACGAGTTGATGCAATACTTTGAGCAGCCTTGCTACGTCATCTACATGCAGTCCTGTTGTCGGCTCATCCAGAATATAAAGTGATTTACCATTGGAGCGTCGATGAAGTTCTGAAGCAAGTTTTACACGCTGCGCTTCTCCGCCTGATAACGTCGTCGCCGGCTGCCCCATCTTGATATAACCGAGACCCACATCGACAATTGTTTTCAGTTTGCGGTTGATTTTCGGAATATTTTCGAAGAAATGATAGCCGTCTTCAACCGTCATATCGAGTACATCTGATATATTTTTGTCTTTGTAAGTCACTTCAAGTGTTTCACGGTTATAACGCTTGCCGTCACATACTTCACACGGTACATAGACATCAGGCAGAAAGTGCATCTCTATCTTAATGATACCGTCTCCACGACATGCCTCGCATCTTCCGCCCTTAACATTGAAACTAAAGCGGCCTTTTTGGTATCCTCTTAATTTAGCTTCATTTGTCTGACTGAAGACGTCGCGGATATCATCGAACACACCCGTATATGTTGCGGGATTGGAACGCGGCGTCCGGCCGATAGGCGACTGATCAATATCAATGATTTTCTCAATATGCTCTGCCCCTTCAATGGACTGGTGCGGTCCTGGTTTTGCCTTAGCCTTATAAATTTTCTGTGCCAGCCCTTTGTAGAGTACGTCATTGATCAGTGTACTCTTACCAGATCCTGAAACACCTGTTACAACAGTCATCATTCCAAGAGGTATATCTACATCAACATGTTTCAGATTATTGCTTGTTGCCCCTCTGACAGATATATAGCGGCCATCAGGTTGACGGCGGGTCTCCGGCAGTTCAATTTTCTTCTTACCGCTCAAATATTGTCCGGTCAAAGATTTCTTGTCTTTCATGACCTGCTTCGGAGTTCCTTGAGACACTACTTCTCCTCCGTGGACGCCCGCTCCAGGTCCAATATCGATCAAATAATCCGCAGCAAGCATAGTATCTTCATCGTGTTCAACGACAATAAGTGTATTACCCATGTCACGCATTGACTGCAGTGTTTGTATTAACCGGTCATTATCCCGTTGATGTAAGCCGATGGATGGTTCATCAAGAATATAGAGGACACCGGTCAGTCGCGAACCGATCTGTGTTGCCAGCCGAATTCTCTGCGCTTCTCCACCTGATAGTGATCCTGCCATACGGTTTAGCGTCAAATACTCAAGTCCCACGTTATTCAAGAATGATAGACGTTCTGTGATTTCTTTTAGGATTAAATTAGCAATCGTCTGTTCTTTCTCAGTCAATACTAACGAATCAAAATATTCAACAGATTCACCTATGGAACGCAGAACAGTCTGCCCGATATGTTCTTCGTTAATCTTTACAGCCATAGCCTGTTCATTCAGACGATACCCATGACATGTCTCGCATGTTTCATCTGCCATATATTTACGCATCTGTTCTCTTGTATATTCAGACGGCGTTTCTTTGAAGCGACGTTCAATATTATTGACGATCCCTTCAAATTTCATACTTCTTGTACGGCTGACACCGTTGTCCTGCTTAAACTTGAAAGCGATCGTGTCATCGCCGCCGTAAAGAATGATGTGGCGCTCTTTATCTGTCAGATCTTTGAACGGTTTCTTCATATTAATCTTATAATGTTTACATGCCTGCTTCAGCAAATTCGGATAATATTCAGAACTGATCGGCTGCCATGGGACAAGAGCACCGTCCTGCAGGCTTTTAGATTCGTCAGGTACGACAAGGCTGACATCTACGGTCAACTTAGTCCCTAATCCATCACAATCCGGACATGCACCGAACGGACTGTTGAATGAAAACATACGTGGTTCAAGCTTATCAATGGAGAAACCGCAAACCGGGCATGCATGATGTTCTGAGAATTTAATTTCTTGCTCACCGATGACATCGATCAAGGCATTTCCATCTGCAAGCTGCAGCGCATTCTCTAGAGAATCTGCCAGTCTGGTTTCAATACCGTGTTTAACAACCAGTCTATCAACTACCACATCAATATCATGCGCATGTGTTTTAGCGAGGTCAATGTCATCGCTGACATCATACATCTCTCCATCAATTCTCAGTCGTGCATACCCCTTTTTACCGATGTCTTCTATTAACTTCTTATGCGTTCCTTTACGGCCTCTCACGAGCGGCGCAATGACTTGAATCTTCGTCCGCTCTTCAAGTGTCATCACATGGTCAACCATTTGCTGGATGGTCTGTGATTCAATCTTAATATCATGTATCGGACAGTACGGCGTACCGATTCTGGCAAACAACAGTCTTAAGTAATCATAGATTTCCGTTACTGTCGCCACTGTACTACGAGGATTATTGCTTGTCGTTTTCTGATCGATGGAAATGGCCGGTGACAATCCTTCTATTGTATCCACATCTGGTTTGTCCATCTGCCCTAAAAACTGTCTTGCATAGGCGCTGAGTGATTCAACATAACGCCTCTGTCCTTCTGCATATATCGTATCGAATGCAAGACTAGATTTACCGGATCCAGACAACCCGGTCATCACAACCAGTTTATCTCTCGGTATCGTAATGTCTACATTTTTTAAGTTATGGGCTCTTGCACCTTTGACTACAATCTCTTTATTCTTCATGGTCTCACCCTTCAGCCTTAAGTTCAAACAGAATGTCACGCAGTTCAGTCGCACGTTCAAAATCAAGCGCTTTAGCTGCTTCTTTCATTTCATGCTCAATACGTTCAATAGTCTGCTGGCGTTCTTTCTTAGTTAATTTCTTCTTCGTTTTCTTTGGTGCTTCAGTCTCGTCAGTTTCAACAGTAGCACTGATGACATCCCGAATTTTCTTATTGATCGTCGTCGGTGTAATACCGTGCGCTTCGTTATAAGCCTGCTGAGTTTCACGTCGGCGTTTTGTTTCACTCAATGCTATTTCCATCGAACGCGTGATTTTATCTGCATACATGATTACCTTGCCGTGTTCATTACGAGCGGCGCGGCCAATCGTTTGGATCAATGACCGTTCAGAGCGGAGGAAACCTTCTTTATCAGCATCCAGAATAGCTACAAGGGATACTTCCGGGATATCAAGCCCTTCTCTCAGTAAATTAATACCGATCAATACATCATAGACACCCATGCGAAGATCACGAATGATTTCAATACGTTCCAATGTCTTGATCTCTGAATGAAGATAGTTGACTTTGACACCCGCTTCTTTTAAGTAAGTGGTTAAATCCTCACTCATTTTCTTAGTTAATGTCGTGATCAGCACACGTTCATTTTTTGTGACACGCTGCTGAATTTCTTCCATTAAGTCATCAATCTGATGCTCAGATTTTCTGACTTCTACGACCGGATCAAGCAGTCCAGTCGGACGAATAATCTGCTCCACCATCTCATCAGTATGCTCAATCTCATATGGACCAGGTGTTGCCGAAACATAGACAAACTGTTTAGCTTTCTCATCAAATTCATCAAATGTCAATGGCCGGTTATCAAGAGCGCTTGGCAGTCTGAAGCCATGTTCTACGAGCACTTTTTTTCTGGCCTGGTCACCATTGTACATCCCGCGCACCTGCGGCAGACTGACATGTGATTCATCAATCATAATCAACCAATCATCACCGAAATAATCAAGAAGTGTATACGGTGTTGAACCTTTAGGGCGCAATGTAAGATGGACAGAATAATTTTCGATACCGGAACAGAATCCCATTTCGCGCATCATTTCAAGATCATAATTAGTCCGTTGTTCAAGTCGCTGTGCTTCAAGCAGTTTATTTTCAGCTCTGAATACTTTGAGCTGCTCTTCCAGTTCGCGTTCTATACGTTCTATCGCAAGAGTCATCTTTTCCTCACGGGTAACGAAGTGACTCGCAGGGAAAATAGCAAAGTGTTCGCGCTCTTTTAATACTTCACCTGTTAAATAATTGATTTCACGAATTCGTTCAATCTCATCACCAAAAAACTCAATTCTAATACACTGTTCATCACGTGAAGCAGGGAAGATCTCAACAACATCCCCTCTCACTCTGAACGTCCCACGATGGAAATCTATATCGTTTCTTGTATACTGCACGTCCACGAGCTTACGCAGCAGCGTATTACGTTCCATCTCCATTCCGACACGCACACTGACAACCATGTCCTTATATTCTTCCGGATTCCCGAGACCATAAATACAGCTGACAGATGAGATGACAATGACATCGTTTCTTTCAAACAATGCACTGGTCGCAGAATGCCGAAGTTTGTCAATCTCGTCATTGATTGAAGCATCTTTCTCGATAAATGTATCCGTTGAAGGGACATACGCTTCTGGTTGATAATAATCATAATAGCTGACAAAGTATTCCACTCTGTTCTCAGGAAAAAATTCTTTGAACTCACTGTATAACTGTCCAGCAAGTGTTTTATTGTGAGCGATGATCAATGTCGGCTTACCTACCTGCTGAATCACATTGCTCATCGTAAATGTTTTACCTGTTCCTGTTGCACCAAGGAGTGTCTGATGTCTCTTACCTTCCTTGATACCCTTTACAAGCTGTTTGATGGCCTCTGGCTGATCTCCCGAAGGCTTAAATTCTGAGTGTATCTTAAATGGATGTTGTTCCATCATACCCCTCCCTTTTGTTATTTATTTTATCAAAATATTTCATACAGGTACAAACATTTGTTCGTAGACACTAGAGATATGCCGCTTGTCTGTTTAGTACGCTTCTATACTGTACCCTCATTAGATAACCAGCAACAATATACAACACAAAAACGCGGCCTTCTCAAGCATTAGAAGACCACGAAATATCGATCATGATTCATGCAGACGAAACCAATCCACTAGAAGATAACCGATAATTAATGACATCGTATCGATAAAGACAATCATCTCTGAATGAAAGAATCCTTTATAGACAGATACACCAATCACAACAGTGGCAAGCAGCAAGCCCGTATATTTATTTCTGACGGCCATACTGAAGACTACAACCATTAATGCAGGTAAAAATAAAGCAAGAACGTACCACGTCACTCAAGAATCCTCCTTATCCAGAATGGCATGCGTAATTTCTCTCAGCTCTGATCGTGGAATAAATTTCTCCTCAAGCATTTCCGGGACAATATTATCCAAAAAGTCCTGAACGGACACAAGATGATCGAACTGTATGATCGTCTTCAAACTTTTCTCATATATTTCGAAGAACAATGGTTCTGGATTTCTTTTTTGAATTTCACCGAACGACTCATACAGCAGGTCAATCTTATCAGCTACAGATAAAATCTGACCTTCCAGCGTATCATCTTTTCCTTCCTGCAGGCGACTGTGATAAATATCCTGATACTCAGGAGGAAATTCCGTCACTATAAATTTATGAATCATCTGTTCTTCCACTTCATTGAACAGCTGTTTCAATTCTTTGGAAGCATATTTGACAGGTGTTTTAATATCTCCAGTGAAGATTTCCGGATAATCATGATTCAAGGCTTTTTCATAGAGTTTTTTCCAGTCGATTGTATTGCCGTGATATTCTTCTACCGTACCTAAATACTGCGCAATCTTTGTCACTTTGAATGAATGGCTCGCCACGTTATGCTCATGATATTTAAACTTTCCAGGACAGCGCACGAGCTTTTCAAGATCAGATAAGCTTTTGAAATATTGATGGACTCCCATTATGTTCCCTCCTCAATTTGTGCAATCAACTGTTTTAGTTTTTGCTGATTCAGCTCACCAAGATACGTCTTAAGTACATTTCCTTGATCATCTACGAATAATGTCGTCGGTAGATGATTGATCTTATATTGTTTTCTGACTGAATCGTCTGCTGTCAACATCGGATAATCCGGTTGATACTGGTCAATGAACGCGTCTCGTTTTTTCTGTTCATCCTGAATGTTCATTCCGATTACCTGGAGATGATTCGGTTTGTTATGGAAATAATCAATGAGTTCAGGCATCTCCCGGTTGCAAGGCTCACACCACGATGCCCAGAAATTAATGATGTTGATATCACCTGTCAGCTGCGCTTTCAGCGGCTGAGCCTGACCTGCAGAATTATAGGATTCCATCGACAATATGTTTTTACCGTTCAAATAGTGCGGATGACCTGCTATTTGACTTGATTCGTCATCAAAGGTCATTACCTGCCATACACTGTAAGCTGCAGCGGCAAGCAGTGCAGCACTAAAAAAAATAATCATGAACCGTTTCATGATATCCCTCCAAATATAATATGGTTACATTATAACAATCAACACTCTATTAATGAACAAATAATCACAGCATCTGTTCTTAGCAGATGCTGTGATGATATTTGACTAGTAAATGTATTTGTATTGTGCGGCTTTTGATTTGGATAACTTGCGGTAAGTTTTCACACCTTGCCTCGGATAATTCATTTCTGACACCAGTATGCTGCCACTTTGGTAGACGCGTTCAACGACTGCTACGTGTCCATAGTAGCCTGCTGTTGATACCATTACAGAACCGTAGACAGGTTTTCTCTTCACTGTATATCCTGAACGTGATGCATTGCTTGCCCAATATCTTGCATTGCCCCACTTGTTTGATACATATCTTCCCATTTGTGCACGGCGGTTGAATGCATAATAAGCACATGACCCCCAGCTATAATAATTGGCTGCTTTATATTTAATTGGATTTCTATATGTAGCGGCTTCAGCTTGATGAGTCATTTTTACTGGCTTGACGTTCAGCTCACCGGCAATTGAAACAAACATGATAATAGTAAGTAATGATAATATTATTTTCTTCATATGTAAGTTCTCCTTAAGTTTCTTTTGCTATTGAATCTTAACATAATAAAAATGGGTTTAAACCAATGTTATAGTTTTGTAATACAAGTGTTACCTTACGCGAGCAAAAACACTTCTTTGGTTACATTTATTCCAGTAGTAATACAGTTCGATGACAAAATGTATCAAAAAAAGTCTGGATCAATGATCCAGACTTGTAGGATTAGTATCTATAATAGCCAGTGACAGAACCGCTGATGTAGCTTACTGCACGCTGTTTTATGCCTTCTGATGGATTGAGTGCGTCAACCATTTGTCCGTTACCAATGTATACACCTACATGTGATCCACCGTTGAAGAATACTAGATCCCCCGCTTGAGGTGTAGAGACTGGTGTACCAGCTGCCATTTGAGCATAAGTAGTACGAGGAATAGATTTACCCATTGAAGCAAGTACTTGCTGGGCAAATGCCGAACAGTCCACTGCTGAGCCGGAGTTCGCACCGTATACATATGTCTTACCACCAGCGATACTGTTAGCGACTGATGCTACATTACCACTCACTGGTGCAGCTGTTTTTGTTTCAGCAGTTGGACGATTGTCACGAGATGCTGCAGCAGTTGAGGTTTGAGTGACTGGTGTTGCTGCTTCGTTAGTTGTCGTTTCTGGTACTTCTCTGCGATTGTCAGAGGCAGCAGGTGCATCAATCCGTTCTAGTCGATCTGCTTTTACGACATTTGATGTTCTTTGTTCTACCGGTTTCATTGGTGTTGCTGCCACAGCTGGTTTCACAGCAGATTTAGCTTTATGGAAACCTTCTTCTGAGATGATGATTTTCTTACCAGCTTTCAATTCAGTAGATGATAAGTCATTCCATCGCATCAGTTCAGCTGTAGAGACATCAAACTTTTCAGCAGTTTCTTTTAACGTATCGCCTGTTTTGATGACATAGAAATCTTTAGATTCAACTTTGATTTTATCGCCGGCAATAATCAAATCGCTTGTCAATTCGTTAAGTTCTTTTAATTCAGACACTGAAGTGCCGTTTTCTTTTGCAATCGCCCATAATGTATCGCCTGACTTCACTTCATAATCACTCGCTTGAGCCTGGACTGTCGCTATACCTGTGATAGCAGTCACTACTACTGCTGTTAATATTGTTTTTTTCATAATAAAAAAATCCTCCTGATATAGTAAACGGCCATAACGTTCGTTACATGTCGTTGATTACTATATCATAGAGAATTTTCCATTTTATCTTTGTAATATTTTTGTAATGCAATCGTCACTGCTCATCAATACGTTGCATTTTTCTATATTTTCTGATAATCGATTACTTCTGTTTTGCTAAATATTCAGCAATTTTCGCTGCATCTTCGCCTTCAGCCTGCCCTTTAGGCATAGCACCCTTACCATTTTTAATAATATCAAGAATTTCTTCTTCAGAATATTTACTGCCGACTTTCTGTAGGTTCGGACCGCTGGCACCTTCCATATCTCTGCCATGGCAACCGACACATGAGTGCTGCTGAAAGGCAGTCTTGCCAGGATCTGACGATGCATTGTTATCAGTCGTCTTAGCTTCCTCTTTTCCGCAGGCAGTAACTAACAATAATGAACTTAACAATACAACGGATAGTGGTTTTCTCATCAAATGACCCCCTTATATTATAAAACGAATCGCTTGCTGCAATGAATTACAACTGGCTCTTTAAATAGGCATCAATAAAGAGAGAGAGATCACCGTCCATTACTGCTCCAGTATTCCCGGTTTCTGCATTTGTGCGGTGATCTTTGACCATGGAATACGGATGAAACACATATGAGCGTATTTGTGATCCCCAGCCGATTTCCTTCTGTTCGCCGCGGATGGCAAGCATCTCTGCTTCCTGTTCCTCAATCTTCCGCTGATAAAGTTTGGCTTTCAGCATTTTCATCGCCTGTTCACGGTTTTTAATCTGCGACCGTTCATTTTGACAAGTTACTACGACACCTGTCGGCTTATGTGTTATACGGACTGCAGAATCAGTCGTATTGATGTGCTGGCCACCTGCACCACTTGCACGATAAGTATCAATATTCAAATCTTCTGCATTGATTTCAATCTCAATATTGTCGTTATCAAACTCAGGTGTCACTTCACATGATGCAAATGATGTATGACGTCTGCCCGATGAATCAAAAGGTGATATCCGGACAAGTCGATGCACCCCTTTTTCTGCTTTAAGGTAGCCATAAGCGTTATGTCCTTTAATCAACAGGGTGACACTTTTAATCCCTGCTTCATCGCCGGGCAGGTAGTCCAATGTTTCCACTTTGAATCCTTGTTTCTCACTGAAACGCTGATACATGCGGAGGAGCATCGCTCCCCAGTCCTGAGACTCAGTCCCTCCTGCTCCTGGATGGAGTTCAAGAATAGCGTTATTGGCATCATGCTCACCACTCATCAACAGTTTCAGTTCGAACTGATCGACTTCTTCCTTCAGTGCAATCAGCTGTTCACTCACTTCCTGCTCCATGTCAGCATCCGGTTCTTCCTTAATCATCTCAACCATTACTTCTACATTTTCTTTGTCTTCAACAAGTCGATGATAACCATTGACCACTTCTTTCAATGCATTGCTTTGATTGATGATATTCTGTGCTTGATTGGAATCATCCCAGAAGCCGGGTTCTGCCATCATTTCATCAAATTCCTGGATGTTCGTCTCTTTTTCTTCTAAGTCAAAGAGACCCCCTAAATGATTGTATTTTCTCTTCTAACTCTGCCAGTCTGTTTTTTATTTCATAAGATTCCATTATTGTTCCTACTCTCTACCATGACAATTTTTATACTTTTTCCCGCTGCCGCATGGGCATGGGTCATTTCTACCGATTTCAGGTTCGTTCTTTTTCGGTTGTTTCTTAACTTTTTCTTTGCCGTCGCTTGCAACCATTGCTTCACCTTTAGCGACCTGCTCACGCTCAACCTGTTCATCTTTATCGATGACAGATTTAAGGATATACTTCGCAACATCATCTTCGATATCTTCAAGCATGCCTTCAAACATGCTTAATCCTTCGTTCTGATATTCACGCAGCGGGTTGATCTGACCGTACGAACGCAGATGAATACCTGTACGCAGCTGATCCATCGTATCAATATGATCCGTCCACTTCATATCAATCGTACGGAGCAGAATCATCCGTTCGAATTCATGCATCTGGTCACCAAGCATTTCTTCCTGACGCTTATACTGGTCATCGATGTGACGCATGACAACTTTGAAGATTTCATCGTTATCGCGGCGGGCAATCTCTTCTTCTTTCAATTCCCCTTCAGGGAGATACATATCTTCCACGAAGTTGATGAAGGCTTGATAGTCGTGGTCCTCTTCTGTAATAAAGTGACCACCGACTGCACGACGTACTGATTCCTCAATCATTGAATGAACCTGCTCTGAACAGTCTTCCTGCTCAAGGATTTCATTCCGTTCCTTATAGATGATTTCACGCTGTTTACGAAGGACATCATCATATTCAAGGACACGTTTACGACTGTCATAGTTATTACCTTCCACTCGTTTCTGAGCAGATTCAACAGCGCGTGACACCATCTTAGATTCGATGGGTGCATCGTCATTCATACCAAGACGTGTCATCATTGTCTGCATTTTTTCTGAACCGAATCGCACCATCAATTCATCCTGCAATGATAAATAGAACCGACTGAACCCTGGGTCCCCCTGACGTCCAGAGCGTCCGCGCAGCTGATCATCAATACGTCTTGATTCATGCCGCTCTGTACCGATGACTGCGAGCCCTCCGAGTTCCACGACACCGTCGCCTAACTTGATATCTGTGCCTCGACCGGCCATGTTTGTTGCAATCGTTACCGCGCCACGCTGACCTGCGTTCGCTACAATTTCCGCTTCCCGCTCATGATTTTTTGCGTTTAAGACATTATGTCTGATGCCGCGTTTTTTCAGCAGACCGGAAATATATTCACTCGTTTCAACAGCAACTGTACCAAGCAGTACGGGCTGTCCTACTTTGTGTCTTGCGATTACTTCTTCCACGACAGCCGCAAGCTTACCCTTTTCTGAAGCAAAGATTAAGTCAGACTTATCTTCTCGGGCCACTGGTTTGTTTGTCGGAATTTGAGTAACTACCATATTATATATGCTGACAAACTCTTCTTCTTCCGTTTTAGCGGTACCTGTCATCCCTGACAGTTTGTTATACATACGGAAGAAGTTCTGGAATGTAATTGAAGCCATTGTTTTAGATTCGTTCTGAATTTCAACCCCTTCTTTTGCTTCAATAGCCTGATGAACTCCATCAGAGAATCGGCGTCCCGGCATTGTCCGTCCAGTAAACTGGTCAACAATGACAATTTCGCCGTCCTGAACCACATAATCAACGTTATTCAGCATAGAGCGGTGGGCTTTCAATGCAATATTGATATGGTGCATCAAGTTGACATTTTTTACATCGTATAAGTTATCAACTTTAAACATTCTTTCGGCTTTATCAATCCCTTTTTCAGTCAACTGAATGCCCTTTGTCTTTTCATCGTAATTATAATCTTCTTCATCTTTCAGCATCTTCACAAAAACATTAGCTTGAATATATAATCCAGTGGACTTCTCCGCTTGACCAGAAATAATCAGCGGTGTCCGCGCTTCATCGATTAAGATTGAATCGACTTCATCAATAATGGCAAAATTAAGCGGACGCATGACGCGTTCTTCTACATATGTCACCATGTTATCTCTTAAATAATCAAAGCCAAGTTCATTGTTAGTGCTATACGTGATATCTGCAGCATAGGCTTCACGTTTTTCTTTTGTTGTTTTGCTGTTCAAGTTAACACCGACTGTCAGTCCGAGGAAATTATACAATTGTCCCATTTCTTCAGCCTGCGTACTTGATAAGTATTCATTGACCGTTACTACATGAACGCCGCGACCAGTCAAAGCATTTAAATAAACGGGCATTGTCGCCGTCAATGTTTTACCTTCACCTGTTTTCATTTCAGCAATATCACCACGATGCAGGACTGAACCACCCATAATCTGTACTGGGTGAGGAAATAATCCAAGGACACGCAGTGCGGATTCACGAACAACTGCGAACGCTTCAGGTAATATTTGATCTAAATATTTTTCCTGTTCTTTATAATCAGTAATTCCTTTTAAGTCATTTTGATATTTGACTGTCATCTCTCTTAGTTCATCATCTGTTTTTGCTGCCATTTGTTCTTTGTAGGATTCAACCTGGTCTGCAATCTTAGATAAAGATTTTACATCGCGCTTTGAGCCGTCAAACATCTTTTTAATAAATCCCATGCTGTTCTCTCCTTTAATTACGAAAAACTTTCGTCTACAACATCTAATAATATCACTTATTAGCCGCATATAAAAATATTTAAACAAAAAAGCACCTTCATTAAATGAAGGTGTTTAAAACTGTTATTATGCTTCAGTTGATGTTTCAATCAGTCCGTATTTACCATCTTTACGACGATAAACAATATTAGTGCCATTTGTTTCCGCGTCGTTGAAAATAAAGAAATCATGGCCCAGCATGTTCATCTGCAGAACTGCTTCTTCTGAATCCATTGGCTTTAAGTCGAACTGTTTAGAACGGATAATTTCAATGTCATCACTGCCTTCATCAGCATCTGCTCCAGGAACTGCTGGAAAGACATCTTTCTCTACGCCTTTTTCACGGAATTTACGATTGACTTTTGTTTTATGTTTGCGGACTTGGCGTTCAAGCTTCTCTACAATCAAGTCAACAGCAGCATATAAATCTGCATGTCGCTCCTCAGCCCGCAATGTCAGATTTTTCAGCGGAATCGTTACTTCGACTTTTGCTTTAGAATCTTGATAAGTCTTGATCTTCACATGGGCATTCGCATCCGGCACCTCTGCAAAGTAACGCTCAAGCTTACTCAATTTCTCTTCAATATAGTTCCGAATTGCATCTGTCACCGTAATGTTGTCACCATGAATTTCATATCTGAACATATTGCATCGCTCCTTCTGAAACCAATTTCTATGATGTTTCTTCCTACTTATAGATTACCAAATATTCAGACTCTTGCAAAGGTTAACACACTGACCTTGCTCACATTTTCTTTTCTCAATGTTTCTGCTGCCCGGTGGACGGTTAATCCTGTCGTATATATATCATCGACCAGCAGAATATTCTGTCCTGTTTCTCCTTCGACATAGAACGGATTACCCTCTTTCAGCCGTTCTGCTTTCGTCAGACCTGCCTGTTTGATCCGGTGCTTAGTCTTAAGCGGCATATGAAAGGGTAGTCCTGTCACTCTTATAATTTCGGTAATATGGTCAAAGCCGCGTTGTCGTATTTTTTCGGGACTTGACGGCATCGGAATCAGCATGTCATAGTCCATCTGCTTCATATGAGGCTTCAACAGTTCAGCGAACACTTCAGCAAGAACGATATCTCTATGGAACTTGTATTTAGCGATAAGTTCTTTCGTCCAGTCATCATAATCGTAGAGACAAATATGCTGATTGAGCGGCATAAATATAGTACTCATAAATAAACAGTCGGTACACGACTCTTCTTCAGGCTGCAGTTTCTTATGGCAATGGGGACACCGCCTGACCTCTTCAAAGCAAAATGATTTCCGGCAATGGCTGCATATTACTGACTGCTGTTTGAAGTATGTGTTGAATGATAACTGTTCATATTCTTCAGTCAGACAAATGTGACAGATCATTTCACCCACCCCCGCTTCTTCGCCTCCTTATTCATCTGTTTGATTTCTGCTGAAGCAGCGCGCATACTTTGGGACACTCCGCTATGAAAGAAGATGACTTCACTATCATAATAGTCGCGCTTTCTATCAACTCGTCCTGCCATTTGAATGAGGCATTCATTTGTGAAACTTCCTGCATCGACCACCCACACACTTAATCCGACCATAGTGAAACCACGTTCAAGAATGGTCGTTGTAAAGACGAGGTGATGACGACCCGCTCTAATGGCCTCTACTTTTTCGTGTCTCAACGCATCACCTGCGTACACTGTCAGCGGATGGTAGGCGCTATACTTGTCTGCTGCTTCTTCCATCACTTCAATGTTGTTGAAAAATACTAGTATGGTGCCTTGCTTTATAGCATTCAGCCGTGCAGTAAGTCCACCTTTCAATATCGATCTCACCGACAGATATTTGAACTGAGGAAGGGGAAGAGGACGGCCGTGATAGCGGGCAGGTAACGTAATGATTTCTTGTTGAGCAAATTGCTTCTTCATAAATTTTGGGGGTGTCGCCGTCAAATAAATCATCGTACTGTCGGTCACAGCTGCTCGATTGACACATTTCATCAGCCGCGGATCAGCTGGTAATGGGAATGCATCCACTTCATCTACAACAATCAGACCGAAGTGTTGATAATAGCGGTAGAGCTGCTGCACTGTACAAATGACAAAGTGACTGCTGTAAGTTAAAGTCTGCCCTTCGTATAACACATCAATAGCTGTATTAAAGTAAGTATTCATTCTTAAATACAGTTCTTTGACGACATCTACCCGCGGTGAAACGAGAGCAACATTCATCCCTCTACTCCGCGCTGTCTGTATCCCTTTTAGTATCATTTCAGTCTTACCGGCACCTGTTACAGCATGGAGCAGACGCTGTCCTCCGTCTATGACAGCATGCTCAATCAACTGCGAGGCATATTCCTGCTGTTCCGTCAGCTCAAAGCCCAGATGATAATCCAGCAATTCTGGAATCAGTTGTTGTTCCGTCAGCTGATACGTTGTTTCCGTCGTTGACCATGTCATCATAATACAGACTCTGCAGTAAGTGATATCCTTTTGGAACTGATGATGGTAGTAAGTATGAAATAACCGTTGATCTTCATTCAGACAGTAATTACATACATAAGTTTTCTTTTTGACGACACCAGTCATTCCTTCGTCTCCTATTTCAAGCAGCATAATAACCTCCATAAAAAAACAGCACACAAATAATGTGTGCTGTTCGTATAATGAAATTAAAATAAGACGATGAACTACATTAAATATTAAGACGTCGTTTCGTTACACCAAACCCTAATGCTTTCTCACCAAGATGAGTGCCGATCACCGGCCCGAATTCTGTTACAATCCAGTTGATTTCCGGATGTTCAGATTCAAGTTTCTGCTTCCATTCAATGGCAGCTGCTTCATCGTTCGCATGAATAATGCAGGCCGTCACTTCTTCCGCCCCGTCAATAAAAGTTTCAATCAGCGATTCGATTTCTTTCATTGCCTTTTTCTTCGTGCGGACCTTGTCAAAAGGAACAATCGCTGTATCTTTAAAAGTCAAAATCGGTTTCACCTGCAGCATACTGCCGATTAACGCCTGAGCACCATTTAAGCGGCCGCCTTTTTGAAGGTTCTTAAGGTCATCTACAAGAAAATACGCTGTAGTATCCTGCTTCATCATGTCAAGTTCTGTCATGATTTCTTCAACTGTATGCGTTTTCTTCATTTCATTTGCACGAATGGCATAAAACCCTTGAGGTGTACATGAAATTTCAGAATCAAATGCATGAACGTTGATTCCGTCCACCATCATTCCTGCTGCGATGGCACTTTGGTAAGTCCCGCTTATACCGCTTGATAGATGAACAGCAATGACATCCGTCACGCCTTCATTCATCAGCTGCTTGAGAAGGTTGACATAATCACCGATGGCCGGCTGACTCGTTGAAGGAAGTTCTTTTTTAGTTTTCATCTGGTGATAGAATTCACTGCTGGAAAGCTCTATTATTTCTTTATATGATATCCCATCAAATAGTACGATGAGCGGTATGACATGGATACCTTCATTCGCTGCCAGTTGTTCCGGCAGATAAGCTGTCGAATCTGTAATAACTGCAATGCTCATGATTTTCCTCCTTACCCACAGTTCAATAATACCATGTTAATCCAAAAAATAAAGCACAAAACATTGTGTGAGTAATTACCTTTGACTATACTGATGTAAACAAATGAATTAAAGGAATGATCTCTTATGACAGACAATTACATTACTATAAAAGACGAAACTGAATACGAAGAAATCATCAACAAATCACGATTTATCACGAATCTTCATCGTGTCGCCACTGAAGAAGAGGCAAAAGAATTCATCGCGCTGATTAAATCACGGCACAAAGGAGCCAATCATCACTGTTCAGCTTATACGATCGGCACTGAACACCACATTCAAAAAGCCAATGATGACGGTGAGCCTTCTGGAACAGCAGGAGTCCCTATCCTTGAAACATTGAAAAAAGAAGATATTCATAATGTCGTGGCTGTCGTCACACGTTATTTCGGTGGTATCAAGCTCGGCACCGGCGGATTAATACGCGCTTATCAGTCGGGTGTCTCTGAAGCGATCCATCAGGTAGGTAAAACTCATATGCAGCAAGCTGAACGTTACGTCATTACTATGAACTATGAGCAGACCGGTAAATTCGAACATCAAATCGAGGCAACACCTTATGACGTCGTTGATCAATCCTATACAGATAAAGTGAGCTATACCATTGATGTTGTAACAGAACAGGCAGAAGCTTTTGAAGCATTTGTCGGCAATCAGACAAATGGTCAAGCAGCCATCAAAAAAGAAGCATCACTGATGCTTCCCTTTGATTTATGATTTTTTGAAAATCTTAGCATAACTTTTAAGGAGAGGTCTATAACTCTCATCAATAAGACCTGTCAGTTCGACAATCATCTCAATCGTAATCAATATCATGAAACCAATCAGTACAGCACCCCAGCTTGTTGATAAGTATAAAATGATGGAGGCAATGCTGAATAAAATAGCGATGGAATAAATAAGGATGACGGTCTGCGGATGTGTATACCCCAGCTCCAGTAATTTATGATGGAGATGAGATTTATCCGCCTGCATGATCGGCTTCCCTTGACGGTAACGTCTAATCATCGCAACGAGCATATCGATGAACGGCACAGCAAGAATGATAATCGGGAAGAACAATGAAATCAGCGTAATGTTCTTAAAGCCGAGCAGACTGAGTACGCCGATAATATAACCCAGCATCAATGCTCCATTATCTCCGAGGAAAATCTTAGCAGGATAAAAGTTATAGCGGATAAAGCCGAGAATTGAGCCGATCAGTACACTGCAGATCATCATAATAAATATATTCTGCTGTAATATAGAAATAAATCCTATCGTACAAAGTGCGATCAATGACACACCTGCAGCTAATCCATCAAGTCCGTCTATAAGATTGATGGCATTCGTGACAGCCACGATCCAAAGAATGGTCATCGGAACACTGAAGATCCCGAATTCAATAATAATGCCAAAAGGTAATGTGATTAAATCAAGCGTAATATCGTAATAGACTACAATGGAACTGATAGCGATCTGCCCGATTAATTTGACGATGGGCTTTAAATCGTATAGGTCATCAATCAGTCCTAGAAAATTGATTAATATGGCACCGATCACTATAGGTAAATATTCCCGTTCAAGAGGATGACCGATGACTAGACCGACTAAAAAGGAAATCAGCAGGACGACACCACCGAGCATGGAAACAGGAACTGTATGCACTTTTCTTTTATTAGGTTTATCAAGTGCTCCAATCAATGGAGACACCTTAATCATGAGCGGAGTTATAATTAATGAGATAACAGCCGTTATGAAGATTAATTTTAATGTAAACATAGGCCACCCCAACGTTCAAACTATTATATAATATAGCATATTAAAAACTATTTAGGTATTATTTTTATGATTCAGAAGCTGGGAAAGATTGACGAAAAACAGGATTTGATACATAATAATACGGTTAATATAAATATCATCTGTTGAAGATAAAATCATTAATACATTGACTGAGTAACTATAATCGATGACTGTTAATGACAGTTGACTGTCAAAGAGTAAAGCTCTCGCTTTACTCTATTTTTTAGGGACTAAACATTAAGGGGATACGCATTATGAAAGCTCTGGACTATTTATACACTATCATCGGCTCCATTCTTGTTGCCTTGAGTTACAATTTATTTTTACTGCCTTCACAACTTGCTGCCGGCGGTATTTCAGGTATTAGTACGATATTAAATGAAATGTTCCAAATAGAGCCTTCGATCGTTCAGGCTGTCATCAATATACCGATCTTTATTGCGGGCTGGATCATTCTTGGGCGAGATTTCAGCTTGAAAACGATTGTCGCGACTTTTCTTATTCCATTTATCATCTTTATAACATCTGACTTTGTAGACAACGGCATTCACAATTCATTGCTGGGTGCCATCTATGGCGGCATCATTTTAGGATTAGGCTTAGGACTCGTCTACAGAGGGAATGGTTCCACAGGTGGTACAGCGACACTTGCTCAAATCGTCAAAAAATATACCGGCTTATCCAGTGGCTTCTGTCAGTTGATAGTCGATGCTTTTGTCGTGATCGCCAGTGCCTTTGTCTTCGATTTTGAGCTCGCTCTTTACGCTTTGATCTCCATCTACGTGACCAGCAAGGTCATTGATTTTGTACAGCTGCATGCCGGCGATAACAAACTTGTTTTCATCATTACGGATCAGGAACAGACGGTTACCCAGTTAATCTATGATTCTGTTGAACGGGGCGTGACCCGGGTCAGTTCGTTCGGCAGCTATTCAAATACTGAAAAAGCACTGCTGTTTTCTGTCATGGAACAAAAAGAAGCGATATACTTCAAACAGGCAATCACGCGTACGGAACCCGATGCATTTGTCATATTTCTGAATGCATCTGACATCATCGGCCGCGGATTCACCAAGTCAAAATGGTATGGCACAGATTAAACAGAATTATAATGCTTAGGAGTGGTTTTATGATCGAAGCAGTTATTTTTAATATTGCTGTTGCTATCAGTGGTATCTATCTTTTTCATCGGATGCAGTTCTTCGAAGAAAAAGAAATTGTTTTCTCTAAAAATTATATAACAATACTGATGACATTGATCAGTTTCTTGTTGATGACTTACCCGATTGAATTCCAATCTATCTCATTTAACCTTGCGTTTGTTCCGCTGTTATTTCTTGGACGCTATACCAACGCCTTATATACGTTCACCAGTGCAATTGTTCTGGCAATACTGCAGCTCGTTGTATTTAACGCTGGATGGATCGACAGCTTAGTTCTTTTAGCTATCGGCATTGCTGTGGGTATAGTCGGACCGTTCATTCAAATGAGCCATTTCGCCAGCATCCAATTATTGAACAGTATCGCATTAAGCGTTATATTAATCAGCCTCCTGTTCCGCGATATGGCCGATGGACTGCTATTTGCTGCATTACTGATTTCTATATCATTTATTATGACCATCTGCAGCGGGTTAATGTTCGTTGATATTTGGCAGATTTCAAAGCTCATCCAGCGCTATGAAAATGAAGAATCCATCGATTATTTAACAGGACTCGGCAATGTCCGTGAATTTGACCGCCAGCTCAATGCGACCAGCCGCTATGAACATCAAGCCATCAGTCTGTTGTTGATTGATATTGACGAATTCAAAGAAGTGAACGACCAGCACGGCCACGTAGCCGGTGATGCAGTTTTAAGACAAATTGGTCAAGTGCTCATCAACTATATTCCAGTGCATACACAGGCCTTTAGAAACGGCGGCGAAGAATTCTCAGTGATTCTTGTAGACGTCACACTTGATACAGCGATTAAACTGGCTGAGAGCATTCGTCAAGGGGTCAGAAATACGACATTCCATCTTCCGAATAAAGAAACAATTTCATTGACTGTCTCTATCGGTGTCGGTTATCTTCAAAAAGAAGAAATGAAATCTCACCGTAAAATCTTCAAAGATGCAGATGATATGCTGTATGCTGCAAAGGAACAGGGTCATGATACGGTCATGTTCAATCCCATCATCAAATAACGGAAAGTCACACTTTCTGTTATTTTTTTTATTCATGAGGAGGTTATGATGACGAACTACGATACAAATAAAATTATTGATGTAATTATGCTCGCCGGTAAAATTCTTCTTGAGAACGGCGCAGAAACCTATCGCGTGGAAGACACAATGACGCGTATTGCTTCGCACTATGGATTGAACAATACGCATAGTTTTGTCGTACCTACTGCTATCATCTTCTCGCTGAGCGATAAATCAGAGACGCGGTTGATGAGAATTGATACACGAATCACTGACCTTGAAAAAATAGCCGAGACCAATTCCATTTCAAGGGCTATCACGGCAGACACTATCTCTCTTGACACTGCCAAGCACTCTTTGCAGGAACTGGATGCGGCCGATCTGCAGTTTGCTTTATGGCTCAAGGTTCTGGCTGCTGGACTCGTCAGCTTCTTCTTTCTATTGATGTTTGAAGGCACCTATATCGACTTATTGCCTGCCTTTCTAGCAGGAGGTGTCGGATTTTTACTTGCTGAATTGATACAGATTCATACACGCATCAAGTTCTTCTCTGAATTTGCAGCGGCCATTGTCATTGCGTTGATTGCTCATTTGTTTGTGCTTCAACTGGGCAGTGAATCCATTAATAAAATCATTATTGCAGGCGTCATGCCGCTTGTCCCAGGTGTATTAATTACGAATGCCATCCGCGATTTAATGGCTTCTCATCTGCAGGCAGGCATCATTAAAGGAGTAGAAGCAGGATTAACTGCTTTTGCAATAGGTGCGGGGGTGGCATTATGCTTAACGATATTTTAGCAGTCTCGATTCAAGTGCTGTTTCAGTTTGTCACGAGTTTTTTTGCGACGTTATTTTTCTCAATCATTTTCAATGCACCGAAACGCCTGTTAGTTCCTTGCGGTATTGTCGGAGCAGTGGGCTGGGTCGTCTATTACTTCACCCTGCAGTTGATGACGAATGTCGGTGCATCATTTCTTAGTGCTTTCTGTCTAGGCGCGATGGCCCATCTAATGGCACGCTATTATAAGCGGCCGGTCATCATCTTTTATGTCTCCGGCATCATTCCACTCGTTCCTGGCGGTCTTGCTTATGATGCCACTAAATCAATGATCATCCATAACTACGATGCAGCGTTACAGAAGAGTTTTGAAGCGATGATGATATCTGGTGCCATTGCTTTTGCGTTAATTGTCGTTGAAATTATTTTCCAGTCATATTTTAAAGTGCGAAGAAGAGTGCAATTATATCGAAATCCGATATAATATAATTATCAATGATTAGGGGGCATTAATTTGAAACAGCAAATAATTGAACGATTGACGCGTTATGTGAAAATCGATACACAGTCTGATGCATTCAGTGAATCAACGCCGTCAACAGACAAACAATGGGATCTGCTTCGTCTGCTTGAAGCAGAGATTCAAGCACTTGGTCTTGACGTCTCTATTGACGACAAAGGATATTTGATGGCCACTCTGCCGGCAAATACCGACAAAAAAGTCCCGGTCATCGGGCTGCTCGCACATGTAGATACAGCGACTGATTTCACAGGAACAAACGTTTCTCCACAAGTGATTGACAACTATGATGGTGAAGATATCACATTGTCAAGCAGCCTTGTCATCGATACAGCAACATTCCCGGAACTGAAAAATTACAAAGGGCATACTCTGATGACGACAGATGGAACAACACTTCTTGGTGCTGACAATAAAGCTGGAATTACAGCTATTATGGAAGCCGTAATTTATTTACAGGCACACCCGGAAATCAAACACGGTGACATTCGTTTTGCCTTTACACCTGATGAAGAAATTGGCCGCGGGCCCCATCATTTCGATGTTGCACGTTTTGCAGCAGATTTCGCTTATACTATTGACGGGGGACGTCTCGGTGAACTGCAGTACGAGAGCTTTAATGCAGCAGGTGTAGAAGCACGTTTCTACGGCGTCAATGTCCATCCAGGTTCTGCGAAAGACAAGATGATCAATGCATTGACACTCGGTATCGAATTTAACAGTGCACTGCCGGTAGACGAAGTTCCTGAGAAAACTGACAACTACGAAGGATTCTATCATTTAATGGCGATGGAAGGATCTGTAGAAGAAGCAGTGCTCCGCTATATCATTCGTGACCACGACAAAGAAAAGTTTGCTGCACGTAAAGCATTGATGGAGCAGACAGCAAAAGATATCGCCGTGAAATATGGTGATGACAAAGTTAAGTTGACTATTGAAGATCAATACTTCAATATGGGTGAAAAAATCACTCCACATCCTGAACTTATTGAAATCCCGCAGCAAGTGATGAATGAACTTGGTATCGAACCGATTGTTGAACCAATCCGTGGGGGTACAGACGGGTCACAATTATCTTACATGGGATTACCGACGCCAAATATCTTTACGGGTGCTGACAATTTTCATGGACCGTACGAATTTGCTTCAATCGATGATCTGGAAAAGTCAGTTCAGACAATCGTCGGCATTGTTTCTAAGTTTGAAGCTAATGCTTAATATTGCTATACAAAAAAGACATTCAAACAGCGTTTGAATGTCTTTTTGATTTCACATCATTAACTTCAGTATTGTCTTGATAGTGTTTTGCAACTGTATACCGATCTGCAGGTCATTCGTTTCACTAGTCATCTCCGGATAGACATTCAAATGATAGATGTGGTCAGCATCACTAGGCAGCTGACTCCCTGCTGTCAAATAGATATATATTTTATCCGGCTGACTGTGTGCCATGACTGCCTGAGAGACAAGTGAACCTTTTGAAGCAGTCTCTGTACCACCACCAAAAATAATCATATCCGCTTCTTCAATCAGTCCTTCAATATCCGTCTCTCGGAATATCAGTTCTTTTGATGTCAGGACTTCAGCTGACAGCACTTCACTGAATACTGCTCGCAGCCCCCCGCCATCTCCACCGTCTGATGGTCGAGTAAGATTAATACCTATTTTCTTGAACTGTTCATTCAAATACCAGATAGTGTTATCGATACTTTTCTGATCTTCTTCATCGATCGTCAAATCTGCTACATGGCTGTGATTACCATATAAATAATAGGACCGGTCGCTGATAACAGTGAACTTGCTCGTATGAAGCCGGTCATCCAAATAAGAGAGATCAATATTTCTGATTTTCTTAATATCAACAGCAGATAACGGTCCAGTCATCTGATCTCCGTTCATATCATAAAATCTCGCTCCTAACAGCTCGAGCATACCTACGCCGCCGTCCATAATGGTAGTACGTCCAAGTGCAATGGTGAATGATTCATAACCTAGATCAAGGCCATTTAAGATGACCTGCCCAAGTCCAGCTGACGACGTTTCCTTAAGATCGATGACGTCATCAAACAATGTCGAGCAGTCGATGAACAGTTTCTTGTCGATTCCTGCGATGACGACTCGTTTCTGCTGCAGATGACCCCCTGGTACATTCCATTGATAGCGTTTGCCTGAGTTCCACTGCAGGACACCATCTATCATATCTTTAGTTCCGTCGAATAATGATAACTTGATGACCTCACTGTGTGAGGCGGTTTGTTTGATTCCTTCTTCCACAAAGATATTTGCTGCGTGTGAACTGAGTTTATCACCGAACCGGTCAAGTGCCACTAATATATTCATGATTTCCCTCCAAAATAAATAACTAATAGCCTCAGCTATTAGTTTATATGGTTTGTTATTCCTCTGCTGCTGAGAGAGAATGGACTGTTATCTGATTATGACTTGCATTCCAGACAGCCTTCTGATTAACAAAGTAAAAGGCTTGCGGTGATTCATGCTTAATATCAGTCTGCTCAGCAATATAGTTGGATAGTTCGCGTGCCTCTTGAACAGTCAAGTAATAGCCGTCCATATCACGTTCGTATAAAAAGTTGTTATACTGGTCAAATGCATTCATTGAAATAGGACAAGTAGTCGAATGTTTCATCAGAAAAAACTTATCCTGTTCCTGTAGTAAATTATCAAATTGTTCTACACTATTAATTTTTATTACCATCTTTTCACCTCATCAAATAGGTTAACTATTTGTTTTTCATATGACCTTTTTTTAATTTAATACCCTTAATGACTTATAATTAGTCATGCTATAATAATAAGAAAGGAGGTATTAAATTGAATAGAACTCAGTTACCTGTTAAGCGCTGGAGCTTTCTTGATACGATCAATCTCTGTCTGATGATATTTGTGATTTTATTTGTCATCGACTTTAACAATAACGCTATGATTTCCTGGCTGGTCATCACTGCTTTCGGAATCTGGATATTAACAGTTATTGCGAGAAATGTCTACATTTCAAGAAATCATGATAAGCAATAAGCGAAGAGAAGGTCTTATGCCTTCTCTTCTAATTTGTTCAATGCATCGTAATATTTTTCGTCGATGGATTTGATCTGTTTTGTATTTTCGAGAATACGTTGAATCGGCATGTTCTGAAGCTGCTCTTCAATACCCATCGCATGTTTACGTTCTTTGTAGTAATTGATGAGACTGTAATAGATTTCAGTCTGAGCTTTACGCATCTGTATCACGTTGGACGAACTGATATTGGTCTGATTCAGTTTCTCAACATGTGAGCTCAGCAGCGGCAGTAATGTATCATCGATATACGTCTGCTTCTCTTGAGTACTTGCACTACCCATCAAAAATTCAACCTTACTTTTTAATGATTCGCTGTTGGCATTGATGAGATCGGTCAGTGTATTATAATCTGACCGTTCTTTCTTGTTGTCGATGGCACGGTCTGCAAACTTTTCACTCTTCGCCTTGTTTTTCTCGAATACTTCCGTATAGCCGAGTATTTCTTCATTTGATACAATCGACTCATTATATAACTTAATATAATCATATATATCTTTGATAAATTCTTTCTTTTTCTTGAAGTTATCAAGATAAATATCATGAACATCGGCCACTTCTTTAGTTTGAACATCTACAGCATTCAGTTTTTTTTCATAGACAGCCAGCTGCGGCCTGACTTTATTTTCAAGAGATGATTCTATCGATTTCAATTTTTCCTTTTTGGCTTCAGTTACTTCTGTCCCAATTAACTGATCAGCTTTCTCAAGCTTCAGCTGGTCGATTGATTCCACAAGTTTCTTTTCTTCTGATTGAACATCTGTCATCTGGGATTTATAATCATTAATGTCTGACTTGACTTCATTACCGCATGCGGTAAGCACAGTAAGACATGACAGCAGTATTAGATGAATTATTATTTTCATTTATCTTCTCCTTGCTAAAAACATTATACCTAAAATTATAATGAAGTGAAATACTTATCCAAAAACAGAGGTACGACAATGATTAAACAAACACCTAATTTAACGCTGAACGACCATCCCGAACATTTCGTCATCCGATATGAAGCGATTAGAACACTGCTGCTCAATTTGCTGGACTCACCTGTCACAGCCGTTCATCATATCGGCGGAACTGCACTTTCTCATGCACTCACATCGTCTGTCATTGATGTATTGGTCATCGTCCCTAACCTTCATGCCATGACTACTTTGGATGAAAAACGATTGAACAACAGTGGATTTTATAGACTTCATCATCCTTATCAAAAGAAATGTGTTTTTGCGCAATTTACTGATTTACAGACTTTAAATGAACAATGTCGTCTTCATATCGTTGAAGCGGATAGTGATAAGGCAGCACGTTATTTAGCCGCTCATCAGCTGCTTAAAGAACAGCCGGCTCTCATCAACCAGTTCAATGACTTTAAAGAGACGCTTGTCGGACTGACAAAAAAAGAGTATGAGGAAGAGAAATCCAATTGGTTCAGCTCTGCTATCGCCAATCAGCTGAATTGTTGCTATAATAAATAGCAATTAGAATGAAAGGGCGTAACCCATTGACTCTTAATAAACTATACGAATCATTAACACAAGTTATTCCGGCGGCTCTCATTAAAGTAAACGAGCCATTAAAAAAATATACTTACACTAAAACAGGCGGCAATGCGGATTATTATATTTCTCCAGTCCGCTACGAAGAAGTGAGTGCTGTGATGAAATTTGCAAAAGAGCGTCAGATTCCTGTGACTTTTCTAGGTAATGGATCTAACATCATCATTAGAGACGGCGGCATTCGCGGCATTGTTCTCAGCTTGTTGAACTTAAAAGACATCCAAGTGGAATATGATCAAATTATTGCAGGCAGCGGGGCCGCCATCATCGATGTATCAAGAGCAGCGCGCGACCATCATTTGACGGGTCTGGAATTTGCATGCGGCATCCCTGGTTCTGTCGGCGGTGCAGTCTATATGAACGCAGGTGCCTATGGCGGCGAAATCAAAGATTGCATCGATCACGCAAAAGTCATCGATGAGAACGGTGATATATATACGCTCGATACAGAAGCATTGGAACTGGATTACAGAACAAGTGCGATACAAAAACGTCATCTTGTCGTTCTTGAAGCAACTTTCAATTTCAGCCGCGGTGATATTACGGTCATTCAGGCAAAAATGGATGATTTAACGCAGCGACGTGAAGACAAGCAGCCACTTGAATATCCATCATGCGGCAGTGTCTTCAGACGACCTCCCAATCATTTTGCCGGCCAGCTGATACAGGAAGCGGGTCTTCAAGGTCATCGTATCGGTGGTGTTGAAGTATCAAAGAAACATGCTGGGTTCATCGTCAATGTTGATCACGGGACAGCAACAGATTATGAAGAAATGATCGCCTATGTGCAGCGGATAGTGCTGGAACAAACAGGAATCGAACTTCAACCGGAAGTCAGAATCATCGGAGAAAAGACAGCAGAGTGATCTGCTGTCTTTTATTGAATCAATGCATATCCTGCTTAAGGAAGTTATTATAATGAAACAGCAGCAGGCTGATGCCTGCTGCTGTTATTTTACGGTGAACATAGTTTCGGTATGTACATGGAACCCTTCTTTATCTTCCGCATGTCCAGTCACTTCATACGTTCCTGACTGCTTGAAGACCGCTGTTCCTTCGTAAGTTCCTGCTTCTTTTTCTGTTAAATCAATCCACCGCACTTTGCCGTCCGGCTGCTTGACTTCAAGACGTGTCATCGCATCTGATTTCGCACGGCCTTTTTCGTCTTCTACATGAACCGTCACCATTGTTTCTTTGTCTTTCTCGGCTGTAATCGGCATCACATGAATAGTTCCTTCATGATGTGCATGTGTGTGTCCACCTTGTCCGACGACAATTGTCTGGTCGGGCATGGTATGCTGACTTTTTGCAGTGACATGGCTGATTACTTTGTAGCTGCCGTCATCTTTAAATGTGTAATCCAGTTTGTAAATTCCATCTTCAGTTTCTTTTACCGTTTTTTTCACTGAATCATCAGAATTTCCGTCTTTGATGATTTCAAAGATGACTTCATCTGCCTTAATGGCTTTATCAGCTTGTGTGACTTTGGCCTGCAATGTGACTTTCTGATCTGCTTCCCCTTTGTCCGGTACTGTCAAATTCACTTCAACAGGTTCAACAGAAGCACTTTTCGTATGACCTTCATGTGACTCTTCAGTCTGCCCGCAAGCAGAGAGTACGAGTCCTGCTGTTAATAGCAATGCTGTTTTTTTCATTTCTGTTACTCCTTATCCATTGATTCATCACATCACTTATCATAGCGGTATATTGATTAGTTATTCAATGACAGAATCATGACAGTCGGCAGCTTGAATACAATCGTTTTGATTTTAGACATATTTCGTCGTGACATCACGAAAACAGAGACGCGATCATATCACAGAGAAGCTGGTCCCTCTACTTGTTATATCGCAGTGACTCCGCCGTCAATGACAATCTCAGATCCTGTAATAAATTGTGACTCATCACTCGCTAAAAAGACGACGGCCGGCGCTACATCTTCTATTTTCCCAATACGTTTTAACGGCGTTTTATCGATATACCAGTTGTTTGTCTGTTCATTTTCAAGCTGATCTTTAATCATATCCGTTTCAATGAAACCCGGCAGCACCGCATTGACACGTACATTATATTTCGCAAAATCACCTGCTGCTGATTTGGTCATTGTTCGTACAGCACCTTTAGAGGCACCGTACGGACTCAATCCTAAGCCCACCATGCTCGCAATAGACGATACATTAACAATACTTCCTGACTGCTGCTCTTTCATCGCTAAGATGACTGTACGCATGCCGAGATATGTTCCCCATACATTCGTTTCCATGACACTTCGGAATTCATCGAGTGTGGTGTTGTGATAAGATTCAACTTTGCCGATGATACCTGCATTATTAATCAGCACATCGATACGGCCAAACTGTTCCTTAATTTCTTGAACGATACGCTGCCAGTCAATTTCCTTGGAAATATCATGGATCATTATTTTATGGTCTTTGTCTGAAATTCCTTTTAATTCTGATTCAAGTGTTTCAAGTGCCTGGACGTTGACATCTGTTGCTATTACGACTGCCCCTTGTTCTGCACACAGTAGTGCCTCTTTTCTGCCCTGGCCTCCTGCAGCACCTGTAATCAATACAACTTTGTCATTTAAACGCATCCCAACCATCCTCTCTTATAGATTCATTGTAACGTGTATAAGGCAACAAAAAAAGAGGAATTTCTCCTCTTCTTTGCTGTGAGTCTATTCGTATCATTAGAGCTGAGGTACTTTATCTTCATCAAAAATAAAGTCTTCATCTCTTAGCGCTTCGACATTTAATGCGATGACATAGCCGTCACCTTTGACGCTGAAGAAGTCATGGTTCTTCGTGCTCGTATTCAATGCATTTTCAATGATTGGATTGAATCCACGTTCTTCGAAATACGGTTCGAAACCAAGATTTGCGAGTGCTTTATTAGCGTTATATGCAACATAGTTCATCACGTCTTGAGTAAGACCAATCTTATCATACAACTTCTTCGTATAACGCTCCTCGTTTTCAAACAATGTTGTCAGTAGATGATACATTTCTTTATCTGCTTTCGTTTTCTCATCATCTGACAGTTCGTTACGAAGGCTTTGTGCATCAAGCCCTGTAAATACACCATGAATACTTTCGTCAAGCAGAATTTTGCGGATGATTTCTCCAGAAGTTGTCATACGACCTTGTCCTGCTAAATATAATGGATAATAAAAACCTGAATAAAATAAGAATGACTCAAGGAAGACACTCGCGACTCGTGCCATGTACTGGTCATAAACCGTTGACTCCTGATGCCACAACTTGTGATAGCGTTCAAGAATCATGTCGGATTTAATCTTCAGTTCAGGTTGTTCTACAACCCAGACATCCAGCAGCTCATTAGTTTCCTGTGAAGACAACAGCGTAGTAAAGATATGCGAATAACTTTTCGCATGAATCTGTTCCATCATTGCCATGAATGAATAGACCGCTTTTTTTCGAAGATCTTTCGTATGCAGCATAATCAGCGGCATTCCATCATCTGCTTGATGCGTGTCAAGACCTGTCAGTCCTGACAATACTTTTTTGAATGTATCCTGTTCATCAGCGGATAATTCTTTCCAGCTTGCGATATCCTTAGAGACTTTAAATTCAGATTCAACCCACATTTGAGAGATGTTCTGACGCCAGAACATATTGGTCATATCTTCCTGCGTGTTCCAATTGACAGCCTTCATAGTAACCCTCTTTTCTTTTTATACAGCACAGCTTGTACATTCTTCTACACTTAACAGTTTGTTTCTAGTGTAATACAGTGATTTTAAGCCTTTATGGTGTGCGTAGACATATAGTCTTGATAATTCTCTTGTTGATATTTCAGAATTGACGAATAGAATAGTTGAGATGCCTTGATCCACATGTTCTTGTATCGTCGCAATCAAGTCGATAAGTTTCATCTGATTTGTTGTGAATGCTGATTTGTAGAACCACATCGTTTCAGGAGAAAGAAACGGCATCGGATAGAACGTTTCTGCATTTCCATAGGTACGACGTTCGATCTGATCGACAATCGGCATCACTGAGCTTGTTGCGTTTTGAACATAAGAAATGCTTTGAGTAGGTGCAATAGCTAGTCGATAGGCATGGAACAAACCGAATTGTTTCACTTTGTCACGCAGTTCCGCCCAGTCTGCTTCGGTCGGCACATCAATACCATCAAATAACGCGCTCACTTTTTCAAATTTCGGTGCAAAACTTTGAGCTGTATATTTGTCAAAGTAGACGCCGGATGCATAATCAGATTTTTCAAAGTCTGTATATCGCTCTCCGCGTTCTCGAGCTATCTCCATGGAACGTTCAATTGAATAGAAGTTCATCATCATGAAGAATGCATTCGCAAAGTCTTTCGCTTCATCGGATTCATAGGCAATCTTATTCTTAGCAAGGAACCCGTGAAGATTCATTACTCCCAGACCTACTGAATGCAGTTCGCGGTTCGCCTTAGCAACACCAGGTGCATTTTTAATATCCGCTTCATCACTCACCGTTGTCAGTGCGTCCATCCCGATATGAACAGATTCTTTCACTTTTTTGGATTCCATGACGTTCACGATATTCAGCGATCCTAAGTTACATGAAATATCACGCTTAATATCGTCATCTGTTCCGTAATCATTAATCACTGATGTTTCCTGCAGCTGGAAGATCTCTGTACACAAGTTACTCATTTTGATCTGACCGATATTGCTGTTTGCATGCACTTTATTAGCATTGTCTTTGAACATTAAATAAGGATACCCTGATTGCAGCTGTGTCTGAGCGATTGTATTTAACATTTCACGTGCATCTTTTGATTTTTTGATGATATTTGGATTTTCAACGAGTTGATCATACATTTCATCAAGATTGATATCATCAAGTGTCTGACCATATTCCTGCTCGACAGTATGCGGCGCGAACATGAAGAAGTCTTTGCCATCACGTGCCAGTTCAAAGAATTTTGACGGTACAATCAGACCAGTGGAAATTGTTGATAGACGTAAATCTTCATCAGCATTTACCTTTTTTGTGTCTAAAAATTCAAGGACATCATAGTGGAAAATATTTAAATAGACCGCACCGGCACCAGGACGTTGTCCAAGCTGGTCAGCATAACCGAAACCACCCTCCAATGCCTTGGCAACTGGAAGCACACCTTTTGCAACGCCTTTAATGCCTTTAATAGCTTCTCCGCGGGCACGTAACTTGGATAAGTTGATAGCTACACCGCCACCGATTTTAGAGAGCTGCTTAGCAGTTGAATCAATATAGTTGATGGAATTCAAGCTGTCATCTACTTCAAGCAGGAAACATGAAACAAGCTCTCCTCTACGAGCGCGTCCAGCATTTAAGAACGTCGGTGTTGCAGGCTGGTAGCGCTGCTCTACCATCGCATTCACTAGTTCTTTCGCTTGAACTGTGTCTCCTTTAGCTAAATACAGGCTGACGATGATGACATGCTGTTTATAATCTTCCAGATATTGTTTTTTGTCATTTGTCTTCATGGCATAGTCCTTGAAGAACTTGCTTGCTGACATGTAGCTTGCAAAAGTAAAAGGCAGCGTTTCAGTATAATTGATGATCTCTAGAACATCTTCTTCTGAATACTGTTCGAACAGATTATAGTAAAAATTGTTGTCTACCAGATAATGCAGTCGTTCAAGCGGGGAATCAAAATGGATAGTTTTATCATTTATTTCTTCTAGATAGACACTGAGCGCTTCCTGGTCTTTCTCAAGATCGAAGAAGCCATCCTCACGACGCTTCGTCACCTGATTGTTCAGTTCAATATGATTGTATTTTTTCTCGTCTAGTATTTTCATCTAACTCCGCCACCTTTTCTATGAATAATCTTGAGTCATGTGCATTGCCATGCAGTTCAAATTTCATGAGGAGAGGCACATTGTACTGTGCTGATATAGTATCTCCTGCCTTACCAAAGTTCTGACCGAAATTTTTGTTGCCGCTCACTGCTACACCTCTTAAGAAGGTATGATGAAGTGTTAAAAAATCAGCAACCGGCTTAGGGACTTCGCCGAATCCAAATGTACCTGTCACTAAAATAAACGGGTCATGTAGTTCATGAACTTCAGCAAGCGGTATTGCGTCGATACCTGCTCTGCTAAGAAATCTTGCAATATTTCCTGTTAATGAGTAATAAATAATCTTCATAATCATCACTCCGTTATGTATACAGTGCTGTTACCCCTTTTTTCAGTGTGTAACACTATATATAGTGTTACACATTAAAAATGGGCACAAGATATACGAATTATTATAGCACGTTTGTTCCCTCTTTCAATCCATAGTAACCTAAAAAAAATAAAATATTAACCTTGACTTTCTTTAAAATCGGCGAACCCTTTGCCACTCGTACGTTTTAAAAATTGATAAAATTTTTGTGACTAAAGAAAAGTTTTTTATTCAGAAAGGTTATATTTTTAAGCCGTTCTATTTTGTCATCGACCTATAAATATATGGTAGAATAAGAGGTAAATTTTTTTTAATTGCACTTAAAAAAGGAGCTTACATTATGAATAATCAGCAGAAGGGCATTCTATGGCTGGTTATCGCTTCACTTGGTTTCAGTCTGATGGGCATGTTTGTTAAAATATCGGGTGATCTTCCGGTCATGCAGAAGTCCTTGTTCCGTAATCTAGTCGGTATGGTGATTCCGTTATATTTTGTTATCAAGTATAACGAACCATTATTCGGTCAGTTGAAGAATCAGACGCTATTGATGGCACGCAGTACATTCGGCCTGGTCGGTGTACTGCTCAATTACTATACAATAGACCGGATGGTATTAAGTGATGCTGATATGCTCAATAAGCTCAGCCCGTTTTTTACGATTATCTTATGTGCCATATTCCTAAAAGAACGTGTAGAGAAATATCAGGTAATCGCCATTATGATTGCATTTTTCGGAACGATCTTTATCATTAAGCCAAGCTTCTCAAGCGATATTTCAGTTGCACTGATTGGTATTCTTGGTGCGTTATTTGCAGCATTTGCCTATACGACCCTTAGAGTGCTTGGGCCAAGAGAGAAGTTCTATACAACGGTGTTCTATTTTTCGTTCTTCTCTACCGTTGTCTTACTGCCGTTTGTCATCTTCAACTATGAGCCGATGACAACGACTCAGCTTATCTATTTATTGTTATCCGGCGTATTTGCTACAGTAGGACAGTTCGGTATTACAATTGCTTACCAGTTCGCCCCGGCTAAAGATATTTCTATCTTTTTCTATGCCACTGTACTCTTCAGCGCGATTATTAGTCTTATTATCTTTCAGGAATATCCTGACATATTCAGCTATATCGGTTATATTGTTATTTTCAGTGCTAGTTACTATATGTTTCAAAAAGCCAAAACTAAAGGAGAGTCATGATGACAGGAAGAACAAACGAAGAATTACAGGATATCACATTGCTCGGCAATCAGAATAATACTTACGAATATCATTATAATCCCGGGATATTAGAATCATTTGACAACAAGCATCCAGGACGCGATTATTTCGTTAAATTTAACTGCCCTGAGTTCACTAGTCTATGCCCGATTACCGGCCAACCGGATTTCGCAACCATCTACATCAGTTATATCCCAGATATTAAGATGGTGGAATCCAAATCACTTAAACTTTATCTGTTCAGCTTTAGAAATCATGGGGATTTTCATGAAGACTGCATGAATATCATCATGAATGATTTAATTGAACTCATGGACCCCCGCTACATTGAAGTATGGGGTAAGTTCACACCGCGCGGCGGAATATCGATCGATCCGTATACAAACTACGGCAAACCCGGCACACACTATGAAGAGATGGCAGCTTACCGTCTGATGAACCATGATTTATATCCCGAAACAATTACAAACAGGTAATTTTTCATTTATCATTGTCTAAAAAATCAAAAAAGAGTAGAATGATAAAGTTGTTTATTTTATATCATTGAAATTAGAATTCCCTTTGTCATTAGTCAAAGATTCATGATATACAGACATCACATTAATTGAATAATTGATAAGGGGGGAGGAATAATTCAATATTCCGTCCCCCTTGAAGTTTTCAAAATATTTTAACAGTTAAGGAGAGGTAAAGTGATGAAATATTCAAGAGAAGAGATGGTGAACAGTGTTCCGCATACGGGATTCTTCGGCCATCCTAAAGGACTCGGCATATTATTCTTCGTAGAGTTCTGGGAGCGATTCAGCTACTACGGTATGCGCGCCATTCTTGTTTATTATATGTATGATTCTGTAGTAAATGGCGGTCTCGGTATGGACCAGACTACTGCAGCAAGTGTGGCATCGATGTACGGTGCATTGATCTTTATGACTGGAATTATCGGCGGCTGGCTTGCTGACCGGGTCATCGGTTCTAGAAAAGCACTGCTATACGGGGCCATATTGATTATGGGCGGCCATATCGCGATGAGCCTGCCATTCGGAGTTCCAGCGTTCCTTGCGTCGATGTTTCTGATCATCGTCGGTTCCGGCCTGATGAAACCGAATATTTCTAATGTTGTCGGTGGACTCTATGACAAGAAGGACAATAGAATGGATGCAGGCTTTGTCATCTTCTACATGTCTGTTAATATGGGTGCCTTATTGTCACCATTTATCGTAGGAGCACTGCAAAAAAACTATAACTATCATATGGGCTTCCTCGCTGCTGCTATCGGTATGGCTCTTGCTCTAGTCGTCTATGTCATTTTTAACAGACGTTCACTAGGGTTAGTCGGTCTTGAACCGACACATCCTTTGACTGCTGACGAGAAGCATCGTTACAAAAAAATAATAATCGGGGCTGTCATTGCTGTAGCTGCTGTCATTCTCATCTCTCAGCTGACTGGTATTCTGTCGTTCAACACATTCTCATTAGTCGTCACTGTACTCGGTGTTGTCCTGCCTATTCTCTACTTCTTGACAATGTATAGAAGCAATGATGTTACTACAGTGGAACGTTCACGGATACTTGCATACGTGCCGTTATTCATCGCAGGCGTGATGTTCTGGTCTATCCAGGAACAAGGAGCAAATGTATTAAGTATCTTTGCTAAAGAAAAAACACAGCTTGATCTGAACCAGATGTTTGGGATTGATTTTACAGTGCCTGCCGCATGGTTCCAGTCACTGAATCCTATTTTTATCGTATTACTAGCACCGGTGATTTCAACCTTATGGTCAAAACTCGGCAAGTATAATCCATCCACACCATTAAAATTTGCATTCGGTCTATTATTTGCAGGTGCGTCATTCCTGATCATGATTATCCCAACAATCAACGGCGGTGATGCATTATACAATCCTATGTGGCTTGTTGCATCTTTTGTGTTATGTGTCATCGGTGAACTGTGTCTGTCTCCTACAGGATCTTCAGTATCTGTCAAACTAGCTCCTGAAGCGTTCAGCTCACAAATGTTAAGTCTATGGTTCCTGACTAATGCGAGTGCCCAGGCTATTAATGCCCAATTAGTAAAACTAGTTGATATCGTTGGTTATACTAATTATTTCGGAGTGATTGGCGGTCTTGCCATTGTTCTGTTTGTACTGATGGTCATTTTAAATCGCTGGATTTCTAAACATATGGAAGGGATTCACTAAAAACATGCGCTGCGGCGCGTGTTTTTTATTTTAAAAAAGGGTATTTAATACAAACGAAAAATCGAGGTGTGATTATGATAAGCTTTACACATGGCGTATTATTTTATCATAAAGGTGCGGGTCAAGGTGAAGTCGTAGAAATCATCGGTGAAGTGACTAAACAACTCGTCACCATCTGCCAGCAACTGACTATTTACAAAAGTCAGGAAAAAGGAGACATCATTAAATATTGTCATCAAATAAAAGATGAGTCGCTGTCTATTGATGTCATCTATTTATTAGGTGGTGATGGTACTATCCATGAACTCATCAATGGGGTCATGCAGGCAGAACTTAATCTTCCGATCGGCATACTGCCAGGCGGCACATTCAATGATTTCACTAAAACATTAAATCTCCCCCCTCAGCCAGTAGCCGCAGCAATGACGCTTCAAAATGCGGCAGTCAAACATATTGATGTCATGAAAATCAACGATAGATATGGACTGAATTTTGCAGGAATGGGATTGATCGTAGAAAATTCTGAAGGTGTGGCAGAAAATGCAAAAAGTAGAATCGGCAAATTCAGCTACTTGATGTCAACGTTAAGAAGTGTGACTAATCCGACGTTCTTCAATTATAAAGTCACTGTTGATGGAGAGGTCTATACAGGAAACAGTTCAATGATTATCACCGCCAACGGTCAGTTTGTCGGCGGTAATCGGATCCCGCTTACCGAATTGGCAGCTGATGATGGTACTCTTGACGTCTTTATCTTCAAAGAATCAGGTATCAAATTGTTTACGGAACTATTGACTGAAAAAAGCACTGAAAATTGGAATGACATCAGTAATAATATCGAACATTATTCAGGAGGCAGTATTACGATAGAAACAGAAAACACGATGGCTGTTGATATTGATGGTGAAATAGACATCGAGACACCATTACAGATCGATATACTGACTAAACGTCTGCGCATGTTCGTCGGTCCAGAAGACATATAAAGTGAAAGGTCCTGATGACGTCGTCATCAGGACCTTTTTATTACTTATCTGTCAGAAAATATTCTTCTACTTCCTTCCAGCTGTGTACCCGGTCAAATCCTTCTTCATTAACATTATGAGACGCATGATACATGATACCTGTTCCTTTAAAGGCACGCAGCTGCTTTGGATTATCATCAATTAGATAATCTGTTCCAACTACACCTTTATTGCCGCAGAAAATAAAGTTCTGTGGATCCAGGAACGAAAAATGCTCAATGAGCCATTCATATTTCGCATCAAATGATGTCGGAACATCCATTGCTGCAGTAGCAATGTAGACATCATAATGTTCGGTCAGACGTTCAACAACCCGCACCGCATCTGGAAAGACTTCGAGGTCTCTGAAGAACTCACGGTCGAGCAGGAGATTCGATAACGTTTCTGCATGCTGCGGATGTATATCTCTTAGTTTGATTCCTTCAAGCTGCTCAAGTGTGACTGTCTCCCCAGACTCTTCATTGAATTTGAATACTACTTTCTTGAGTGTATCTGCTAGAACTTCATCCATATCAATGGCAATTGATTGTCTTGTCATGTGGTTCATCCCTTCTCATTTTGTACTGAAATAGTTTTCCAACGCTTTGATGACTACTGTGTTCTGTTCAGCTGTTCCAATAGTAATTCTAACGCCGACGGGTGTTGGTCTTGCAATGATACCGAACGTCAGCAGGTAATCATTTAGTTCATTGATGTCATCTGTCTTCACAAGCACAAAATTGGTTTGTGACGGAAGAAGATAGTGACTGATATTTGATGCATAAAACCGTTGTCTTTCTACCGCATTGTTTTGTCGAACGTCTGTTAAATACTCCTGATCCTTCAATGCCGCTTCAGCCGCTTTCAATGACAATGATGTCACATTGAACGGTAGTTTGACGCGATGCCAGATCGATGTCCATTCGTCTGATGATATCGCATACCCTACACGTAGTGAAGCAAGTCCATAAGCTTTTGAAAATGTTCTTAAAATGATGATGTTTGGATGTTTTTCACGTAACGAGAAACTATCCGGATAATCTTCTGCAGTCACATATTCCGCATAGGCCTCATCCAGTACTACAGGTATTTCACCTGCTTTAGTCAAAAATGCTGACAGCTCGGACTGATTAAAATAATTGCCTGTCGGATTATTCGGGTTGCACAGCCAGATGAGGGTCGTGTGAGCCGTAATTTTTTCTGCAAGCGCCTGTAGATCAAATTTTCCTGTATCTAGCGGCGCAGTCACTATACGACAGTCTTCAATGACGGCATGATGCTGATATTGGACAAATGTATTTTCGCATGTCAATATATCATCACCCGGCTTCAAAACAGCCCGGGACAGCATCATAATCACTTCATCGAGGCCGGAACCAAGTAGTATAGACTCTTCTTTCACTTTGTAATGCTCAGCAATCGCTTGTTTCAGCACTGTACCATGACTATCCGGATATTCGTACAGTAAGTTCAGTGATTGCTTTAAAGTACGTGTCACTTCTGGAGACGGGCCATAAACATTCTCATTTGAAGAAAGCTTCATCATGTCTCCTGCGATGCCTAACTCTGACTTGAGTTCATCTGCAGTCTTACCTGCTTGATAAATACTTAGTTGTTTCAGCTGTTCTTTCAACAAGCACCCTCCTATTTAATCAACCCTTGTTTTTCAAGATACTCTCGTGCAACATCTTCAGATTTCTTACCGCCATAAGCGACATCATAATTCATCTGCTGCATTTCTTCATCTGTAATTTTGCCGGCTAATATATTCAATGCATCTACTAATTCAGGATGTTCTTTAATTGTTTCATTCATGAACAGTGGTGCTCCTTGGTATGGCGGGAAGAGATGTTTGTCATCTTTCAGCACAACCATGTCATATTTACGCAGTTCAGCATCTGTAGAGTAAGCATCAATCACATCAATAGCTCCACTTTCTACAGCTTGATAACGGATTTTAGGTTCCATCGTTTTAATATGATCCAATGTGATTCCGTATTTTTTCTGAATCCCTTTATAACCATCTTCCCGGTCATTAAATTCCAATGTGAAGCCCGCATTGATGTCGTCTTTCACTTTATCAAGATCAGATATTGTTTTCAAACCGTACTTTTCTGCATAGTCCTTTTTGACGGCAAGCGCATAGGTGTTATTATATTTCATTGGTTTTAAGAGCGCCATGTCTGCTTGTTCATCTATTGATGTTTTAGCCTGCTCATATACTTCTTGTTCTGTCGTGCCTTCTGGAGTTTCCTTCGTCAACTCGCCAAGAACCGTTCCAGTGAATTCCAGATAACCGTCAATGTCTCCTGATTTCAGTGCATTATATAAGAAGGCGGTCTTGCCGAGTCCTGGTTTCACGTCGACTTCAAGATCCGTCTTATCTTCAATGACGAGTTGATACATATTCGTGATAATCTCGGGTTCTGTCCCTAGCTTGCCGGCCAGTTCCAATGTGTCATCACTGCGGTTAAATAATGGCAGCAGGGCCACTATAAGACAAATTAAGACGAGTATCCCTAATATAATCGCGATGCTCTTATATGACATGCGTTCCATCCAGCGCAGAATACTATCAAAAAAGACAGCGAGTATCGCGGCTGGAATAGCTCCAAGTAAAATCAGCGGTGTATTGTTACGGTCTATACCGAGTAAAATCAAGTCCCCCAGTCCACCTGCTCCGATAAATGCAGCAAGTGTTGCTGTCCCAATGATCAACACCATCGCCGTACGGATCCCTGCCATAATGACAGGCATCGCAAGTGGTAGTTCTACTTTCGTCAACCGTCTTAATGGATTCATACCGATACCACTCGCTGCTTCTTTCAACGATGGGTCGACTTCCTTAATCCCAGTGTATGTATTTCTTAAAATCGGCAGTAATGCATAGATAATCAGTGCAATAATGGCAGGTACCCGCCCAATGCCGAACAGCGGAATCATCAGACCTAGTAGTGCCAGCGATGGAATGGTCTGAAGAATCGCTGTGACATTGATGATGGGTTCAGCTAACTTTTGTCGTCGTGTCAACAATATGCCGAGCGGCACAGCGATGAGCATCGCAATGAGCAGTGCGATGAATGACAGTTGAATATGTTCCAGTAGTGCTGTAAGGAGCTCCCCTTTACGGTCGTTCAACGTATCAATGAATGCATTCATCAAGCAGTCACTCCTTTACTCAGCTGTTCAAACGCTCTGTTTCTTGTAATGGCACCCACATAACGATCACCTGCCATAACATTGACACGGTCATGCTGCTGCAGCATTCGAAAGACTTCTTCTATTTCAGAATCTGCCTGAACGGTTGGATAACGATCATCATACGGTGTATTATCAACATAATCGTCTGCATAAGTACGCTTTATATCACCGATGAACGACTTCACAAAATCACTTTTCGGGTGTCTCAAAAACTCCTCAGGTGTGCCAATCTGCTCAATCCGTCCTTCATTCATCAGACAAATACGGTCACCTAACTTAAATGCTTCAGCAATATCATGTGTGACAAAAATAATCGTCTTGTTGATCTTGGACTGAAGATCAAGCAGGTCATCCTGCAGTTTTTCTCTGCTGATGGGGTCAAGCGCACTGAATGGTTCGTCCATCAGTATAACCGGTGGATCGGCTGCCAGTGCTCTGACTACACCTACCCGCTGCTGCTGACCGCCTGACAGTTCGTCCGGCATGCGGTTACGATATTGTTCCGGCGGCAGACCAACCATGCCGAGCAACTGATCGACTTGCTGATCGATGTCCTGCTGGGACCATTGCTTCATGAGTGGTACTTGAGCAATATTATCGCGTATCGTCATATGGGGAAATAATGCAATTTGCTGCAGCACATAACCGATGTCCCAGCGCATTTCGTCAAGTTTATAGCTGCTGATCGGTCGGTCTTTGAAATAAATATAACCGGTCGATAATGGAATTAACCGGTTGATCATCTTTAATGTCGTCGTCTTACCACAACCGGACGGTCCAATCAGCACAAAGAACTCCCCTTCTTGTATTTCCATAGAGATATGATCGACTGCATGCTTATCCCCGTATACCTTTGAAACATCTTCGAACCTTATCATAACGTCACCTCACCTTTATCGTTACAGCCTATTGTAAACTTATAATCTTTATCTTGCCAGTGACAGATAGTCATTAATGCATGCTATGAAGTGTGGACAGTAATGTTTCAGTTTATAGCTTCCCACGCCTTCAATATGAATCATCTCCTGCTTCGTAGTCGGCATTTTCTTGGCAAACAGCGTCAAAGTATGATCCGAAAAAATAGTGAACGGGGGAACCCCCAGTTCCGATGCCAGTTGTTTTCTTACCGTCTTCAACAAGTTGAAGAGCTGTTCATTGACTTCAGATACCGTTTTAATAATCACTTTTTCGTTGTAGCTGATCGGCTCATAATGAGTCATCACTTGTGTTTTGTTGAAGATGACGTCCTTGGCAGAAGAATGACAGAGCATCTTGCCGTGCTGTTCATGAATATAACCATTGAACAGCAGTGTATCAATAAATCTGGAAATATCTTTAGTTTCATAGTCTTTCAGCAGACCATAAGTACTTAACAGATCATAATGATGGTCTTTCACTTCAGAATCATTTTCTCCTCTTAGTACTTTAGTCAGTACTAGTCGGTTGACAGGTTCTTTCATTCGAATCAAGCAACTTAAAATTTTCATTGCTTCTGTTGTCATGTCATATGAGCCTTGTTTCAGACAGTTACTGCACTTACCGCATAACTGCAGATGCTCATCCGGATTAAAGTAATTGATAATCGTCCCTTGAAGACATTGTGTAGTTTTAGTGTAATGAACCATCTTCTGCAGTTTTTCTTTCTTTTTCTCCTGAATAGATTCATCACTCGTACTGATAAAAAACTGCTGGAGCCGAATATCCTGTTCGCTGAACATCAATATACATTCACTGTCCAGTCCGTCCCGACCTGCTCGGCCAGCTTCCTGATAATAGGACTCAATGTCCTGAGGCATATTGTAATGAATGACGTAGCGGACATTGGATTTGTCAATTCCCATACCAAATGCATTCGTCGCAATCATGACAGGACAATCATCATTGACGAATTTCGCCTGATTTTCTTCACGTTCACTTTTCGGCAGACCGGCATGATAGATGGTGTGATTGATATTCAGTTCACTGAACTGCTCATGGAGTGCATCAACCTGTTTTCTCGTACCAGCGTAGATAATGCCTGAGTCATCAGGATGTGACTGGATATATTCGCGGACAACCTTCTCTTTTTGAAAAGAGGGGTCCACTTTGAATGCCAAGTTTTCACGTCTCGTACTCGTTTCAACGACATGGTCATCTGCGATATTCAACAGTGACTGAATATCTTTTTTTACATCGATAGTCGCTGTCGCTGTAACTGCCAGAAACGGACAGTCGAACAGATCTAAATAGTGGATCACTTGACGGTAACTTGGTCTAAAGTCATGGCCCCATTTGGAAATGCAGTGCGCCTCATCAAATGCAATCAACCGGATATCCAGTTGAGTCAACATCTGCCTGAAGGTCAGCTGATTGAACCGTTCAGGTGCTACATATAGAAACTGATAGCGATGATAAGCAAGACCGGTCATGATGTCACGCTCTTCTGCGGCTTTCAGATTACTGTTCAAATATGCTGCGTTGATCCCAGAGGCATTCAGTGTATCTACCTGGTCTTTCATCAACGAGATGAGCGGACTGATAACGAGCGTCAACCCTCCTCTGATCAATCCAGGCACTTGATAACAGATTGACTTCCCGCCACCAGTCGGTAGAATACCAAGAGCTGATTCATGATTCACTGCATAAGTGATAAGTTCCCGCTGTCCTGTCCGGAATGTCTTGTAACCAAAATAACATTGTAATATGTCTTCCAATTGCCTTCTACTCCATCCGTTCTGCTAATTCGCTCCATTCAAGAAATGCTTCGTCATAGCGTAAAGTCAATGCTTCCCGTTCGGCTGTCAGTTCATTCAATCGTTCATAATTAGTAGTCTCTGCCGCAATTTGAGCATCGATGTCTTCCAGTCTGACTTCCAAATCTTCTATTTCGCCGCCCAGCTGTTCGAACTGGCGCTTATCCTTATAGGAAATACGGCTCTGCTTTGGTTTTTCGGTTACCTGCCCGGATTTCACAGCTGCCACTTGATTGTCCTTCTTAGCTGTCAAGTAGTCTTCAAAATCACCAAGCAGCTGATCAACATGCTGATCATGTAAATACCAGTATTTGTTGACTACTTTATCAAGGAAATAACGGTCGTGGCTGACTGTCAGTACAGCACCGCTGAATTCTGCTAAATAGCGCTCCAGAATCGTCAACGTTTCGGTGTCCAGATCATTGGTCGGTTCGTCCAGCAGTAAAACATTCGGCCCTTCAATCAATATACTGAGGAGATACAAGCGTTTTTTCTCCCCGCCAGACAGCCGGTGAATTAACGTGCCGTGCATACTGGATGGAAACAAAAATCGTTCAAGCAGCTGCGTGACTGATATTTTAGAACCGTCAGATTGTGTCGCTTCTTCTGCTTTTTCACGCAGAAAATCTATGACACGCAACTGCTCATTCATTCTGGCATTACTCTGTTTATAGTAGCCCACTTTAACAGTCTGACCGACTTTGAGGTTACCTCTAGAGTGCTTCAGTTCCATCGCTAATATATTAAGTAACGTTGATTTACCAGAACCGTTTTCACCGACGATTCCAATTCTATCAGTAGTCTGAACAATCGTAGTCAAGCCGTCAAACAACGTTCTATCGCCAAAAGCAATACCAACGTCCTCCAGTTCAAACACTTGCTTGCCGAGACGTTGATGGTTCAAGTCTACTGACATTTCATCCGTTGAGATATGTCCGGCGACTTTGTCTTCGATTGACTTAAATCGTTCAATCCGCGCCTGCTGTTTAGTAGAACGCGCCTTTGCGCCTTTACGCATCCATGCAAGTTCCTGCTTATAGAGCTGTTTCTCCTTATGCTGTATACGCTCCTGCGTCGCTTCTTCTTCGGCTTTGCCGGCGATATAAGCATCGTAGTTCCCTGAATAGAGAAATGTCCGCCCGTTTCTCAGTTCAATGATTCTATCAGCTACTTCATTTAGGAAATAACGGTCGTGAGTGACAACGAGCACTGATTTACTGTAACTTTTAATGAACTGAATCAGCCAGGCAATGGATTCGAAGTCCAGGTGATTGGTCGGCTCATCAAGAAGCAGTAAATCAGGTTTTTCCAGCAATGTTCGAGCGAGTGCCACACGCTTTTGCTGACCACCGCTCATGGTTTCAAGATTTGACGTATGATCCATGATTCCAAGCTTTGTCAAGATCGTCTTAGCTTCGGCTTGATAGCTGAAGCCGTCAACCGCATCGAGCTGCTGCTGCAGTTGATTGAACCGGTCCATCACTTCATCTGATGTGTCTATAGACATACGTTCTACAATGGCATCATAATCATTTAACAGACGAACTACTGGACTTGACTGATCCAGTACGTTTTTCAGTGCGTTCTCATCAAGTGCAAGTCGGGGTTCCTGTGCTGCGTAGCTGATTTTATAGCGGTTAGGATGCGTCACGACGCCGTCATGCGGCTCAATTTCAGCAATGCATTTAAGGAGGGCGCTTTTTCCGGTCCCATTAATACCGACCAGTGCCACTTTCTCGCCTTCAGAAATACTGAGGCTGACATCATGGAAAATGGTTTTATCACCATATTGCTTTGATAAATGTTCAATTTTATATGCTTCCAAGGTTTATCCTCATCTCGTCTAATGTGATATAATTTATAAATGAAAATCTCAATATAATATTATACACTTTTTCTTAACAAGGAGGTATGTATGTTCGAATGGTTTAGTGAATTATCACCTGTCATTCAAGCGCTCATCGCCGGAATCTTTACTTGGAGCTTGACTGCTGCAGGCGCGGCAGCTGTGTTCTTTGTACGAGGCGTCAACAACAAGCTATTGAATACAATGCAGGGATTTGCAGCTGGAGTGATGATTGCTGCTTCTTTCTGGTCATTGCTCGCACCTGCTTTAGAGTTCAGTGAAGAAGCAGGCCGTATCCCGTGGATACCTGCTGCGGTAGGTTTTCTGCTTGGAGGATTATTTATTCGATGTCTGGATTTTGTAGTCCCTCACATGCACATTAAGGGGACTGACGGCCATCAAAAAGAAGGCGTCAAAAGTAATTTAAAGCAATCCACATTGCTGCTGCTTGCGATCACTTTACATAACATTCCTGAAGGATTGGCACTCGGTGTCGCTTTCGGCTCAATCATCCAAAACGACAGTGCAACGTTAATGGCAGCGATTGGACTTGCCATCGGTATCGGTATTCAAAATATTCCTGAAGGAACTGCGCTTAGTCTACCATTATATGCAGACGGCAAATCAAAAGGAAAAGCATTCCAGCTCGGTCAGGCATCTGCACTTGTGGAACCGCTGTTTGCAGTCATCGGTGCGGCAGCTGTTCTGCTGATTACGCCGATACTGCCCTATGCACTCGCATTTGCAGCAGGAGCGATGATATTTGTAGTAGTGGAAGAATTAATACCTGAATCTCAATCTGGTAATAACACCGACCTTGCTACACTTGGATTAATGCTCGGCTTTACAATTATGATGATACTTGATGTTTCATTAGGATAGACAAAGATCCACCGGACGCTTGCGTCCGGTGGATCTTTGTTTAATGATTGTAACGCACGGCATAAAAATAAGACCCTCCAAGAAGCTGGAGGGCCTGACACAATTATTTACTGACCGAGCCGTTATCATAGCTGTATTTCATTGGATCGATTGCTTTGAACTCAGGGTTTTTATAGAACCGCAGCAAGTCGCCGTTAATCAAGCTGTCTGATAATTCAAGTTCAGTTTCGACTTGTTTCTTAATTTTTACTGCTTTTGCTTTGTCTGCTTCAGCAGTAATCGGCTGGTTGGTCGTGTTGTCATAATAAATGCCGTTGATTGATTTGTAGTCCGGTGTAATAAAGTCACCATTTCTAAACACTACCATCTGGTGATGTTTATTAGACAATAAGTCGGTACCAAACACAACATAAGGTTTTGCATCAATACCTGTCAAATGAAGCAAGGTCGGTACGACATCCACTTGACTGGCATACGTAGAATCAACATGTCCTTTAATGCCAGGAACTTTCAGGAATAAACCTGTACGCTGCAAGTCCATGAATTTAGTCGGTGTAATCTCTTCACCTAACAGCTTCGACATCGCTTTATTATGATTTTCTGAGATACCATAATGGTCACCATAAATCATAATGACTGAATCATCATACAGCCCTTCTTTTTTCAAGTCTATAATGAACTGTTCAACTGACTCATCCAAGTAACGAGCCGTCTGAATATAGCCGTCCACCGTTGGGTTACCTGTACCAGGAGAAGCGATGGTTGCATCTTCCGGCTTAACTGTAAATGGATAGTGATTGGTCAGTGTCATTAAGTGCGAATAGAACGGCTGTTTTTCAGCTTTTAAATAAGGAATTGATTCTTTGAAGAATTCCTTATCCTTCAATCCTAAATTCTCAAGATTTTCAGGGCTCATATCGTAGTAAGTCGCGTCATAGAACTTATCGACACCGAAGTGTTTGTAGATTTGATCTCTATTCCAGAATGTTTTGTAATCCCCATGCATGACTGAAGTTGAATAGCCTTGCTGCTGATGTAATATAGCAGGCAGTGACTGATAGGTGTTATCACCTTTCATTGAAAATGCAGACCCTTGCGGCAGCCCATATATACTATTATCCATCGTCAATTCTGCATCGGACGTTTTACCCTGCCCTGTAGAATGGAAGAAGTTGTCGTAATAGATGAAATCATCATTTCCAGTTGCTAATTGATTCAGGAAAGGAGTGACTTCTTCACCATTGATTTTTTTACCGATGAGAAATGTCTGAAAGCTTTCCAAGTGAATTTTAATGATGTTCTTTTCTTTAGCAATACCGAAGTATTCTTTGTTCGGCTCAACATATTTTGTTTTTGTATATGATCTGACTTTTGCCAGGTCATCTTCGCTTGCCAAAGCTTTCTGCTGATTGTTTTGAATAGTTTTAATACCGTCATATACTGTGAAGTTATACGGTCCTAAATATTTCACTAAATATTTATGGTCGAACGTACGAGTCAATAATTCAGGACGGTCAGTTTCAGCGAATGCTAAGTTCAAGAAGAACAAAGCAACAGCCATACCCATCATAACAGGAACAAATTTACGCTGAAATCCTTTTGTATCCAACCATTGTTTTTTGAACAGCAGTATAAATAGATAGATGATAATATCCAGGAAATAGACAAAGTCATACCACTGGAATGAACTCCAGATGGCACCTGACATCGAATCAACGTTACTCACTTGATTTAATGTACTGAATGTAATGAAGTCAGAGAAAAATCTGAAGTAGACAACGTTAGAATAAAGCAGTGATGTCAATAACAATCCACCTGTGAAGATAAACCAGAATGCTTTACGTCCTTTAAAAAACAGGAATACACTTAAAATAAGCGCGACAAAGCTGTATGGATTCATCAATAATATTAAGTTTTGTACAATACCTTTTACACCCAGTGACAAGTCTATATAGTAAGCGAAATACGTTTTTAAAGAGACAGTCAATACAGTCAGCAGGAAGAAGACAAAAATACTTATTTTACGTTCCTTCATCAGTTTTCCTCCATTTAATGTAGTCATATAATTTACATATCGTTAAAATTGTTAATCTTTAAGCAAAAAAATGTGGTACAACATATTAATTTAAACCTTTTTTTAGCAAAATTCAATCAAAATAACACATTTCACATTAAAATTGTGTAAAATGTGAATTTAACGTGTCATTTTTGTAAATGTTAGTTGTTTTTTAAATGATAATCAATTTGCAGCATCAGACTTTTTACCCATGAATCATATGATTTTTGAGACGTCTTATACTCTTCTTGTGATTCCCATTTAAACAGCAGCTTTGAACCTGGTCTTTTCTGTGACAACTTAGGCAGATGGTAGGGCGCAATGGTAGCTATCTGCGGAAATTTACCAGGCTGTTTGACATCATTTTGGATGACAATCAGTTTTCCTTCCGGATTGATCTGAATGGCACCTCTACAAATCGGCTGCATCTCACATTCAATGTGACGGTCAATAGTATCCCCTTCCAGAATGAATCCAGTACGATCAAACTGCTTTGATACTTCGTACATATCTTGCGTCATCAGCTGTTTTTCTTCATCAGTCAACAAAGCAGTATGCTCAGTCTCGTTGATATGGTATACATCTGAATAGTAAATACGCGCCAGACTATAATTATCAATTCCCCAGCTGCTTTCTTTTTGATGAATCAGCTGAAACAATAGTGATTTCTGCAGAGTGCTGTATTGACGACGGAGTTCAAAAACATCGCCGTCTTTAATGAGGCCGGTCAGGCCGTCAAGTGAACCAGCGGAATCTATCCGTTTCTGCAGCTGCATACCGCCGCCGACAGCCATATAGGCACGTGTCCCTTTAGAAGGAAGATGGAATGACAGCGTATCTCCTTTTTCCATTAAATGCAGCTTAAAAGGGGCGATTTGTTTATCTTTTGTATATGCTTTAAAATCGGCTCCCGTCAGTGCTATCAACGTCGGTTCATCAAAATAAATCACTGGTGCTACGAAAGTGATTTCAAGTGTCGCAGTGCCAAGTGGATTACCTACTAAGGCATTCGCCAGCGTATGTGCTAGTGGATCACTTGCCATATTTTCATGAAATGTCGAGAACATCCCCGCTTTTTCAAAAATCATAACAGTCCCTCACTCTTTACTTTAAATTATAGTCTCATCGAATAATATACGACCTTAGACCGAACTATCAAAAAAGTGCTCTACCTAACTTCGGTAGAACACCTCTAACACATTCAGTAGTTGTTCTCTCAACCCAAATACCAGGAAACCGACTATAATCACTGAAGTAATCATGGTTAAATATAGCCAGATAAGCACTTTATCCATATTACCTTTTTTAAGTAATAGCTGTACCTGCTGGTTACAGTAGTACACCCAGATACATAATCCAATGAGAAGCAGTAAGCTTATAATCATAATTTTCTCCTATAATGTTTCGAGATTAATAATTTTATTCTACGCTTTTCTGACGCGAATTGCTATTAATTATTTCCAAATGACGATCCAGATGAATTTCTGTCCACTCTCTCAATGAATTAATCATCCATAATTTGATGTGCGTTTGATGACTGAGCAATGCATCGACCGTCAGATTCCTTATGCTGATGATTTGACGATCCAGCAGCTCTTGACGCATACAGCCGCGCAGCATTTGTGGGACATCTGGAGTATATAACTTTCCGTCAAGTTCATAGACTAAGTTACCGATGTTGAATTCGGTGATGATATTGTCTTTATTATAATAGAGGGAGAGTGTCTGCGATTTAGTGACATAATGATGACGGATTGATGTCTTATGCTGCAGTCTATCACTATCTTCTTCCAGCATAGGCATCAGTACAGCATGACATGAGGTCGCAGGTATATCACGCAGCTCATACAACAATCGTCCATCTGAAGCCGTCACTCTCAGCATTTTTGTCTGAGCTGCCGTTAAAGACAGCAGCGCTTCTAACTGTACAGGATCATACGACAGGTGAAAATGATTCAGGCTGTCAAGGAGACGTTGACGGTGGTAATCGCGTCTTTTAACTCCATTTTCATCGACCCGCATCGTCTCTATTAAATGAAAATCAGCAGGTGCAAGTGCAGTCAGTATTTTAGTTTTTGCTATCATTTCGTCGTATTCTTTTTCAGGAATAGAATCAATGGTAATACCTCCACCGACACCATAAGCATAGGTCCGTCCTTGTTTCTTAAGGGTGCGGATAGGTACATTGAATATCATCCGACCGTCAGGCAGCATCATACCGACAGCGCCGCAGTAGACATCCCGAGCTTCTTCTTCCAGCGCATCGATAATTGCCATCGTACTGATTTTAGGGGCCCCTGTAATAGAGCCGCACGGATACAAAGCTGAGAATATATCTACCAGTGATGCGCCCGTGACATCGGCTTCAATAGTCGAAGTCATTTGATACACTGTTTCGTATGCTGTGATTTCAAACAACGAGGTCACGGCGACTGAATTTTTAATTGCAATTCTGCTGAGGTCACTCCGCAGCAGGTCGACAATCATGACATTCTCAGCCTGATCTTTCAGTGATTTTTTAAGAAGACGCGCGTTCTTGTCATCCAGTCCGTTACGCGGCATAGTTCCTTTCATGGGTTTCGTATATATATGACCGCTGTTCTTGTCATACTCAAAGAATAGTTCAGGAGAAATACTGATGACTGCTTCTTCACCATCTTCAATGTATGCCGTATATTGACCGTTATGTTCAGTCGTGAGCCGCTGATAGACCGCATACGGCTGATTGTCACTCTGAGCTGACAAACGGACTGTATAGTTGACTTGATACGTGTTACCTTTGATGATTTCACTTTTAATCGTTTCTATCTGTGACATGATATATGGTGGTGACGTGTGAAACTGAAATTCCATCGGCATCATGAGCATCGTTTCTTCAAAAGGTTTGACCGGTTCAGAGAACACATAAAATTTAGCATATGTCTCTACCGATTTCGTTGTCATTTTATTGGAGAACGCAGCAGCAGCCTCGTAAGCGGTGTAACCGACTACATAATGTTCAGAGCTGTACTGTTCTGCCTTTTTAATGACTGATTTCACTTCTTCTGTCGTCTTCGCTGTCAGCACTGCGACAGGATCCTTGAAATAAAGTTCCACTGGTTGGTTATCTGTTAATGACATGAAATGCACACATGCTCTAATCATTTGCATACCTCACTATAAAATGATTCAACTGCTCTCGCCCATAATCTGTCAGTATGGACTCCGGATGATACTGCACCGCCTCTATCGGCAGTGTCACATGTTTGACAGCCATCACGATGTCACCAGCTGTTGCAGTCACCTTCAAACAGTCAGGAACATGTGCTGCCTGCAGTGAATGATACCTCCCGACAGACAGCGGTGACGGCAGTCCGGTGAATAGCCCCGTGCCGTCATGTGTGATTGCCTGTTGATGACCGTGAACCGGTGGACCTTCAACCACTTCTCCTCCGAAAGCAGTGACAATCACTTGAAATCCGAGACATATTCCTAGTATCGGATATTCCCGGCATTGCTCCACCACATCAAGACAGAGTGCTGCCTCAGTCGGATGACCCGGCCCAGGCGACAAAATAATCACGTCTGGATTCAATCCTTTAATCATCTCAATGGTGAGCTCATCAGGTGTACGAACTAAAACCTCATAATCCAATCCTTCTAAATAATGAACGATATTATATGTAAATGAATCGTAGTTATCTATCATCAGCAGCATCATAATCATGCCCTTCTCATTAATTTCTTTTAGTATAAACGTTTTTCTGTTACAATGATAAACGAATTTAATCAGAGGTTCCTAGCATATACCCTCTCTAAAAAACTAGTCTGACATCTTGCTAGGGAAAGATGTCTTTTTTTATGGGAAAAGGTGGAATTATGGACAAACAATTATTACATGATAAGGCATTAGTTGTTTTCAGCGGCGGACAAGACAGCACGACCTGTCTCTTCTATGCCCTGCAGCATTTTAAGGAAGTAGAACTTGTGACTTTCGACTATGGACAAAGACACGTCCTTGAAATCGATGTGGCAAAGAATATTGCTGCAGACCAGCAGTTAAAACATCATATATTAGATATGTCTTTACTGTCACAGTTATCACCGAATGCATTAACAGACCATACAATAGAGATTTCAAGTGAAGCAGCGATACCTAATACGTTTGTCCCGGCTCGCAATCTTTTATTTTTGTCATTTGCTGGAGCACTTGCCTACCAGATCGGTGCCAAACACATCATTACCGGTGTATGTCAAACAGACTTTTCCGGTTATCCTGATTGTCGGGATATGTTTATAAAATCTCTCAATGTATCTCTTAATTTAGCGACTGATAAAGATTTTGAAATCCATACGCCATTGATGTGGCTCGACAAAAAAGAGACATGGGCGCTTGCTGATTCGCTCGGTCAGCTGGAGTACATTAGAAATAACACATTAACTTGCTACAACGGCATTATTGCTGACGGCTGCGGCACATGCCCGAGCTGTCTTCTACGAAATAACGGGCTTCATGCCTATATGAAAGAGAGAGATTAAATGATACAGCAGATTTATCCCCAAGTCGCCCATAACTATCGCTTCGAACTTAATAAAGATATGAACTTTTCAAGCGCTCACTATATTCCACATCCTGATGCGGGTGCATGCGGCAGAGTTCACGGTCATACGTATTTCCTCAATCTCACTATCGCCGGCAATACGCTTGATGATGCAGGATTTCTTGTGAATTTCAGCACGTTGAAGCAGCTGATTCACGGCCGGTTTGATCATCAGTTACTCAATGACCTTCCAGATATCAATCACATCATGCCGTCAACTGAAAAGCTGGCAGAATATATTCATGAAGTTGTTCAGAATTATCTCAGCTCATTACCCAATCAAGCCGTCTGTCTTCAAGTGTTTTTAAGAGAAACCCCTACAAGCTATGTCATCTATAGAGGGGTGCATCAATGAAAATCCCTGTCATGGAAGTATTCGGTCCTACTATACAAGGCGAAGGAATGGTGATTGGTCGAAAAACGATGTTTGTCAGAACTGCCGGCTGTGACTTTAGATGCAGCTGGTGTGATTCTAAGTTTACATGGGATGGCACAGCAAAAGAGGACATCCGGATGATGACAGCTGAAGAGATCATGAATGAACTGAAGGCGGTCGGCGGTGATCGTTTTGACCATGTGACCATTTCAGGAGGAAACCCTGCTTTAATCAAAGGCGTAGGTTCTCTCATTACACTTCTTCATCAAGAGGGGTGTGAAATTGCGCTTGAAACTCAAGGGACTAAATTTCAGGAATGGATGACTGAAATTGATCAGATGACTATCAGTCCGAAACCTCCTTCTTCCCATATGAATCACGACTTAAATCAGTTATCTGCTATCATCAGTCAGCTTAATCAGAATCAGATCAGTTTAAAAGTAGTGGTATTTAATGAAGAGGATTACCGATTTGCCCAAAGCATTCATGCCCATTATCCAGACATCCCTTTTTATCTTCAAGTCGGCAACCCTTATCTTGATGATGCTGTCGAACACCATACAGAAAAATTGCTGACACGTTATGAAAAGCTGATTGAACGTGTCATGATAGATGAACAAATGAATGGCGTTTTTGTGACGCCACAGCTTCATACATTGCTATGGAGTAACAAAAAAGGTGTATAGCGGCTGTTAAACTGATATAATCGCTTTAATGTTTAGTTATGGGAGCGTGGGTCATGGTTATTTTAATGTTAATCGGCTGCATGATTGCGAGCGCTCTTTTTTATGTGTACTATACGTATTTTAATCATTACTTACTATTATATATGCCGTCAGCCGTTACATTGACTGCGCTAGTCATATACCCACTTTCCGGTGAGGGAAATTTCATCAACCGGATATTTCTGCTGACTATGATCAGTGTTCTTTCCGTAGTTATCATATTATACAACAACCAGCTGCTGCATCTTTCCATTAAAAAACCATTCGAGTTATTAGTGATCACTGTATTCATCTGTATGTTAATCCCGCTGCTGTTTGCTACAAGCAGCGCATCGATTTTTATTGCCTCTGCTTATTTGAGTGTATCGGTATTTATTGCTGGTTACATCCTGTTTACACTTGGAATCATCGACCAACAGGATCCAGACAGTCCATATAGTATTTATCGGTTGATGAAACATCCTGTCCGTATAGGACTACTGTTAATGTACTCTACCGTCGTTCTTCTTACTATTTTCATGCCTTATAATTATTTATATGGTCTATGGTTTATACTGTTCTGCTTCTATATTTTAAGATCTGAGTCGTTAAATTAGTATAAAATTTAATTTAAATGTTTATCCTGTATAAATAGTGGTATATTTAGAACATGAGATATTTCTCATCAGAATTTAATGTTCTTATTATTATTATTAGGAGGAAATACACATGGGCTTACTTCTTACATTAATCATGGGCGGTCTTATTGGTTGGATTGCTGGAATGATTATGGGTACTGATATTCCTGGAGGAAAAATCGGTAACATCATCGCAGGTTTACTCGGTGCAGCACTTGGCGGCTATTTATTAGGCGACTGGGGTCCTGATGTTTGGGGCGTTTCAATTTTACCAGCATTAGTTGGTACTATCTTATTAATTGCGATTGTTTCAATTGTTTTAAACATGATGAACCGTCGTTAGTTAAAGGGCCTTAGGGCTCTTTTTTTTGTGTTGATTCCTCCGTTTTTGTTCGACAGGTCATTCATTGATTTGTATACTTGTCATATCAGGGAGGAGAATACTCAATGAACAATCATGAAATAGATTACAAAATTTACGGTGATGATATTCAGTATGTAGAAATTGAACTGGATCCAAACGAAACAGTGATTTCTGAAGCAGGCAGTATGATGATGATTAATCCTTCCATTCAAATGGAAACTATTTTTGGTGATGGGGCATCTTCCGGCGGCTCCGGCTTTATGGATAAACTATTTGCAGCGGGCAAGCGAACATTAACCGGCGAAAGTTTATTTATGACGACTTTTACCAACCGAGGCTCAGGAAAAGAACATGTGTATTTAGCGGCACCTTATCCAGGGAAAATCATTCCTATTGATTTAAGCCGAGTCGGTGGAGAGTTTATCTGCCAAAAAGATGCCTTTCTCGGTGCGGCAAAAGGCGTTTCAGTCGGCATTGCGATTCAGAAGAAAATTGGTGTCGGCTTCTTTGGCGGCGAAGGATTCATCATGCAGCGACTAAGTGGAGATGGAATGGCTTTCATTCATGCAGGTGGCGCTATCATCAAAAAAGACTTACGCGCAGGAGAAGTACTGCAAGTAGATACTGGCTGCTTAGTCGGTATGACCAGCAGTGTCAATTATGATTTAGAACGTGTACCTGGCATTAAAACAAAGATGTTCGGCGGAGAAGGTATATGGTTTGCACGACTAGAAGGACCTGGAACAGTCTATATTCAGTCACTACCGTTCTCTAGATTAGCAAGCAGAGTATTTGCTGCGGCACCAGCGACAGGTACGAATCGAGGAGAAGGCAGTTCACTCGGAGGTTTCTTTGATTTACTCGGCGGTGATAATTAATTCACTGTCCCATTAATAAAAACGGAAAGCTGAAATTGTCAGCTTTCCGTTTTTATCTCTTTGGGTGATAATCCAGTTGTTTGAACAATTCGTCGCGCTCCTCGTTGTTTAAGTCCTGCCATTCCCCTGTCTTCAGACCATCTACTAAAATGTTCATCACTCGGACACGTTTTAATTTCCTCACATTATAACCTAATGCTTCACACATTCTTCTAATCTGTCTGTTCAAACCTTGCGTCAGCACAATGTTAAATGTATAGTCATTAATTTTGGTGACTGCGGCGGGCAGCGTCACGGTATCAAGAATCGCTACACCTTCTGACATATGTTTCAGAAATTCATCAGTCATTTTACGATCGACTGTTACTATATATTCTTTTTCGTGCTTGTTTTCAGCCCTGAGAATTTCATTGACGATATCTCCATCATTCGTCAGCAGGATCAAGCCTTCTGAATCTTTATCCAGTCTGCCGATATGAAATATCCGCTCCTGGTGTCCGACAAAATCGACAATATTTCCTTTAATATGTCGTTCAGTGGTAGAAGTAATTCCTCTCGGCTTATTGAGTTTCAAATAAACGTAACCTTTGTTTAATAACACCGGCTGACCGTCTACTACTACTGAGTCTCCTTGTTCGACTTGACTGCCGAGTTCTGCGAGCCGGCCATTAATCAGAACACGACCATCATTGATCATTTTATCAGCACCCCGTCTTGAAGTGATGCCTGATTCTGATAAATATTTATTGATTCTCATCATTAACCTCCAAAAAAAGAGAGACCATCGTCTCTCGCTTGATCATTTATGCCTATCATACGGTTTTGTGAAGTTCTTAATAAAACGTTCTATCATTCTTCCTCATTAGTAGGATGATGGCGGGAAGAATTAAATTCTTTATGCAGCGCTACTGATTTAATCTGATGATTTTCAGCATCGAGCACAACCCATTTATCAAATTCTGTATCGACATAGTCATCAATATCGATATCGGGATTTTGAGATTGCAGCCAGCCACCGATTGTATCGATATCATCTGAATCTTCAAAGACAATGCCAAACTGCTCTTCAATCTCATCGAGCAGTACACGCCCATTAATCTGATAAGTATTTTCTCCTGTACGAATGATATCGTTCACTTCATCATCATCGAATTCATCACGAATCTCTCCGACGATTTCTTCTAAAATGTCTTCCATTGTGAGAATACCGGCTGTTCCGCCGTACTCATCAATAACGAGTGCCATATGTACACGTTCACGCTGCATTTTAATCAATGCATCGCTGATTCGAGTGACCTCATGAATCAACGGCAGTTCATGAATATGTTCCTTAATTCTGACCGGGTCACCTGATGCATACTTTGTCAGGAATTCTTTGACATTGATAAAACCCACAATATGGTCTTTATCGCCATCTTCTGATATAGGATAACGTGTAAATTGATGTTCGTTGACCACTTCAAGTAAATCTTCAATATTGAACGGCTGAGTCATAGTAATCATCTGAGTACGCGGCACCATAATATCTTTTGCCAGTCGTTCATCAAATGAAAAGATGTTCTGCATATATGCAAGTTCAGTATGATTGATTTCTCCACTCTGATAACTCTGAGTCATAATAATTTTGAGTTCGTCTTCGCTCATCGCCTGTTCATGACCTACAGGCTGAACGCCGAATATACGTAGAATCAGACGTGCTGCTCCGTTCATAGACCAGATAATGGGTTTCATAATGATTCCAAAGAAATATAACGGACGGGCAAAAGCCAGTGTCATTCGTTCTGCATATTGGATCGCGAGCGATTTAGGTGCAAGTTCACCTATGACCACATGTATAAAAGTAACGATGGCGAAACTTAGTGCAATTGTAATAGGTTTAGCAAGATCGGTCGGTACATTCAACATATGGAGTACAGGATGAATGACTGATTCAAACGTAGATTCCCCGATCCACCCAAGTCCAAGGGCGGTTACTGTGATGCCGAGCTGACATGCTGATAAATAATAATCCAGCTCGTGTACCATGTGCTGAACTGTTTTCGCTGACTTATTTCCTTCTGATACAAGCTGATCGATACGTGATGTACGAACTTTCACTAAACTGAATTCAGAGCCGACGAATAATGCCGTCATTGCGATAAGAAAAACAAATAATAATAAACTCGATATGGTCGATATGTCCAATTAATTCCCCGAAATTAGGGATTCACCTCCGGTAATAGTTGATGTGAGTGCAAGAGTCAGGTTGTAAGATGTTAAGACCTTCCCAATGCAGTCACCTCCTTAAAGCGCGTGATAGATAGTATTATTTTACCACAATTACTTCATCATTTGGTAATTTTCGCATTTGCATTGTATTCTCAATCGACTGGACAAAGTGTGAAGTGATTTTATTGAATTTGTCCGGTTGATCAATATTACAGACATGACCACTATCAGATATGAGTTCACATATAAAATTTTCGTGTTCCTCTGTCACTTGTCTGACCGGCGGAATGAACAGATAATCTTCTTCCCCCATGATAAACAGCGTCGGAATGTTAGAGGTTGAAATCTGGAGGTGACTCAAATAAGGATTGATCAACCTAGTGAGCGTGAACCATTTAACAAACTGCTTCTGACTCATCTTTTTCGCTTCATTGATAAAAGCAAGCCTTGATTCTTCATGTGCCTTTTTCGGCATAATAATGTACGCAAAAAGTTTGTAGAGCAGCATGTACGGGATGATCTTTCTCAAATTTCTTCCGATGAACAGCAGTATTTTTGTTCTGACATCAAGTGCAAGAATCGCTCCTCCAAGAACAAGTGACTGAACACGTTCAGGATATTTGTCAGCTATCGTCTGAGCAACGATAGTGCCGAGACTCATTCCAATCATATGTGTCCGTTGAATATTCAGATAATCCAATACTTCAATGATTTCGTCAGCAAGATCTGAAAATGAATCGCCTTTTTTCCAGCGGTCTTCCTGAGACTTCCCATGTCCTCTTAAATCAAGTAGTAAAATATTATAATCATGTCTGAAGTAACGGATTTGTTTGAACCAGATGGTTGAACTCCCGCCCGCACCGTGAATAAACGTCAGCCAAGAAGCACGTTCATCTTTAATATAAGTTTTGTAGTATAACATTAATTTACAGTCCGTCCTTAATATATTTTATCTTATATCATATTAGACCTTGCCCTATAAAACAAATAATAACCATTGCCCATGTGGACAAAAATAGGCGGTCCTCAAAAGTCACTTGAGGACCGCTCGTTCATGTTAAACCATCAACATGGATCATTTATGCTGCTGCAGCACGTTCTGTATCCATTTCCTGTGCCAATTCTTCTTCTGACAATTTCGGTTTAATTAAGCCATAAACAACAGCAGAGATTAATGTTCCGACTACTAACGACAACAGGAAGCCGCCGAGATGAGCCATGTCTAACCCTGCCACCCATAATCCACCATGCGGAGCAGGAATTCGACATCCAAATGCCATCGCTAGTGCACCTGCAGTAGCACTACCCGCAACCATTGAAGGAATGACACGCAGTGGATCTGCGGCTGCAAATGGGATAGCACCTTCAGTAATAAATGATGCACCCATAATTAAGTTGGACAATATTGAACCGCGCTGTGATTTTGTATATTTGCGTTTGAAGATCATCATTGATACTGCAATGGCAAGTGGCGGCACCATCCCGCCGATCATTGCAGCTGTTATCGGTGCATAGTTTTCTCCGGCAATCGCAGCAATTCCGAAAGCATAAGATGCCTTGTTAATAGGACCACCCATATCTACTGCCATCATCCCGCCTAAAACTAATCCAAGCAGCACAATGTTTGCACCGCTCATACCACTCAATGTTGTATTCATCCATTCATTCAACCATTTAGTTGGAGGATTAACGATATAATACATGATCAGCCCGGTAGTTAACACGCCAAGTAACGGATATAACAAGGTAGGTTTTGTACCTTCAAGTGCTTGAGGCAATTTGCTTAACACCTTTTTGATACCTTGAACTAAATAACCTGCCAGGAACCCTGCGATTAAACCGCCGAGAAATCCTGAACCACCGCTGACTGCCAGCATACCGCCCACCATACCTGGTGCTAGTCCAGGACGGTCAGCAATACTCATTGCGATGAAACCAGCTAAAATCGGAATCATCAGTGCAAATGCACCACCGTTACCAATCGCCCATAATGCTTCAGCAAATGGATTGTAATCATCCTTCGTAGGATCAAATGATGTTATACCAAACATAAATGCAACGGCCATCAATATACCACCGGCTACAACGAATGGCAGCATGTTGGATACACCGTTCATCAAATGTCTATAGAAACCTGTTTTCTCGCTGCCGGTAGATGCCGCTCCTGCTCCACCTTTTGCGACAAACTTAGGACGTGAGTCATCTTGAGCCATACGAATCAGCTCTTCAGGACGTTTAATACCGTCAGCTACTGGAACCATAACTACATTTTTACCGTCGAATCGTGCTGTATTGACATTGACGTCTGCTGCAACAATGATACCTTTAGCACGTCTGATTTCATCAGCAGTCAATTGATTCTTCACGCCGCCTGAGCCATTAGTTTCCACTTTGATCAGGACACCCATTTTTGCAGCTTTGTTCTTCAATGAATCCGCTGCCATATAAGTATGTGCGATACCAGTCGGACAAGCAGTGACTGCTAGTACTAAATTATCATCATTAGGTTGTTGAACGGCTGCAGCAGCTACGTCTTCACGTTTGTCTTCCGGCTCATCATGTGCATCGATAATCGCAAGTACTTCATCTTTTGTTTCCGCATTTAACAGCTGCGCTCGAACATCTTCATTCATCAATATCCCTGACAGCTTCGCAAGAGCATCCAAATGTGTCTGTGCCCCACCCGCTGGTGCTGCAATCATAAAGAACAGATGTGCAGGCGTACCGTCAAGAGATTGATAATCGACACCTGATTTAGATTTACCGAACGCAATCGCAGGTGTTTTCACTGCGTCTGTCTTTGCATGCGGTATAGCAATTCCTTCGCCGATTCCCGTCGTACTCTGTGATTCACGCGCGTGAATCGCATCATGGTATTTCACTTTGTCATATAGTTTTCCAGCTGACCATAGTGTATCAACCAGTTCATCAATGACAGCATTTTTTGAAGATGCATTTAAATCAAGAGCAATCGTTGATTCTGTCAATAAGTCTGTAATTCTCATCTACTTACCTCCGTTAATGTTGTAATCGTTATTTGCCCAATCATTTCTTCAATATCCTGCTGTACTGCCAAATCTTCTGTAAAGGCTGTGGCTGTTCCAGATGCCACTGCTCTTCTGAAGCTGTTTTCCAGCGTTTCGTTACAAGATAGTCCAGCAACCATACCAGCTACTGTTGAATCTCCCGAACCTACTGTATTGACTACCTGCCCTGTCGGCACTTCCGCTTTAAGAACAACGCTGTCAGTAACAAGAATAGCTCCGTCTCCTCCAAGAGAAACGAGCACTTTCTTGGCCCCTTTTTCCATTAATTGTACAGCACAGCGGGTAATGGCCGCGTCATCAGTCAATGTTTCACCGAACATTTCTTCAAGTTCCACTTTATTCGGCTTAATAAATTCAGGACCATACGGCAGTACCGATTCGAGGAGTGTTTTCTCAGCATCTACTACAAATTTGATCTTTCTCTCACTGCAGCGTTCAGCCATCTGCTGATAGATAGATGAATCAACAGCACCAGGGATACTGCCTGAAATAATAACTATATCATCAGCTGTCAGCTGCTCCAGCTGTGTTAACAGCTCAGCCTGCTGGTCAGCTGAAATATCAGGTCCAGGTGCATTGATTTCAGTTTCATTCGACCCTTTTAGTTTCACATTAATGCGTGTATCTCCGTCGACATGTATAAAATCGGTGTTAATACTGCTGTTAGCCAGCTCCTCTTCAATGAATTTCCCGGGAAATCCTCCAGTAAATCCAAGGGCGGTCGATTCCACGCCATGTTCTTTTAAAACTCTTGATACGTTGATACCTTTGCCTCCAGCAAACTTAAAAGTACTGTCGGCGCGGTTCAAACTTCCGAGGTTGAACTGAGACGTGAACATGACGTAATCAATGGATGGATTTAATGTTACTGTATAGATCATGAATGTTCCTCCTTATTTGATAAATGCTTTGTATTTTGCATAGTATGGATTGTTTTTATTCGTTATCAGCTGTACTTCTTCCAAATCACAGATTTTAGCAAATGTCGTTTCATTAAACTTTGAATCATCGACAAGAAAATAACTGTTGCGACTTTTTCTGATGGCTGCGGTCTTAATGGAAGCTTCTTCGATGTCAGGCGTTGTCAACCCATGTTCAATATCAACACCGTTTGCTCCCATAAACGCCTTGTCAAAGCTGAACGAATCAAGCATCGTTCGCGCCTGCACACCTACATGCGCATAAGTACTGCTCTTGACATAGCCGCCGATCATATAGACTTCGATGCCTTTTTCAACGAGTGGCGGCACATGAGTCAGTCCATTGGTCACAACCGTCAAGTGCTGCTGATGCAAATAAGGAATCATTGCGAGTGTTGTACTTCCAGCGTCCAGATAAATACAGTCATTATCCTGAACTATGGCAGCTGCTCGTTTGGCAATTTCATTCTTTTCAGCGACGAACTTTGTTGTCTTTATGGCAAGCGCGACATCACGATGCTTTTCTACAGCTCGCTTAGCTCCTCCGTGAATGCGGATAAGCTTGCCGTCTTTCTCTAAAGTAGATAAATCACGTCTTATAGTAGATTCACTGCTGTTCGTTTCATCCATAAGCAATTGAAGTGATACCACCTCATGTGTGCTGAGAAGACCCAGTATCATATCATGTCTCTCAATCGTCAGCATCCAACCATCCCCTTAGCATACTTAATATTAATGTCAACGCTTACAAAAGTCAACCATAAACATCCAAAAACATTCATCCACAGTTAAAAAAATAAACAGTACAATGAGAAATGTACTGTTTATTCATTGATTACAAAATGTCTCTACCTAACTTCTGTTTATAAATTTCAAACCATTCATTGTCGGTCAATTGAATGTCTTTTGCTTTAAGAGCAACATCCGAACGCTCAATTGAACGCGACCCGACAATCGGTTTGATGGCATAGGGCATGTGATATAACCAGGCATATGCAATGACGTCAGATGTCGTTTGATGTTTTTGAGCGATTTCTTCAAGTTGCTGTACTACTTGTTGAGTAGCGATATGCTGCTGATCAAACAGCTTACCTCCACCTAATGGACTCCACGCCATAATGGATACATGATCTTTGTGCATCCAGTTGATAGTTCCGTCTTCTAGATTTTCAAGTTCAGCCGCTGATATTTCAAGCTGATTGACAGTAATACTGAGCTTTTGATCCTGCATAGCTTCTTTCAACGGAAGATATTGATGAACTTTGAAATTAGAAACGCCAAACTGTCTAACTTTGCCTTGCTGCTGCAAAGTTTTCAGTGTTGCTGCTACTTCATGCGGGTCCATCAACGGCGACGGACGATGCAGCAATAATGTATCAATATCGTCCACCTGCAGTTCCTTCAAACTGCGATCGACAGAATTCATGATGTGGTCTTTTGAATAATCATACTTATGATAATCAAATCCCATTTTCTCTGACGGCAGCACGATACCGCATTTTGTGATGATATGCATCTCTTTTCGAATGCCTGGTGTGATACTGAGCGCATCACCAAATAACGTTTCACATTGATAATTACCGTAAATATCTGCATGATCCATCGCTGTAATTCCTCTATCTATCAGTTCATGCAACATACGATTGACTTCTTTGTTACTGTATTTCCATTCAGCGAGACGCCAGAACCCCTGAACAACGTCTGACATCGTTACCATTTCACTCATTGCTTCACCTCATTCATTTATTTTCAGCCGAACTGCAGTCGGTCCAGTTGATCCAGCAGCCGATTCTTGTCCAGTGACTCCCCGATAATGACTAATGTCAAAGGCATGTTCATGATCTCCGGCTCGTACTGCGGGATGCCATAAGCATATTGGAATAAGATCACCTGACTTGGATTGTCATGAAACTTAATAAAACCTTTCACTCTCAGTACAGCGGACGGCAGGTTTCGCAGCCACTCTACATATTTCCTGCTGTCTATCGGCCCTGCAAAAGTATAGACGAGTGACTGTATACCATGATGATGCATCCGAGCAGCAAACGGACGCCCCGTCACTCCTTCCAGCTGAGCTATATCTACAGCAGAATATTGAGTGGTAATGATCGGTGCCTGACTGTTGAGAGCGGTGATATCATTCGTCAGCTGAACAATGTCATGTTGTTCAAGCAAATCACTTTTATTCAACAGTAGTATATGCGCGAACTGAATCTGCTCTTCCATCAATCGTCTTGTCGTGACACTGTACTGATGCCGTCCAAGAAATCTCGGTCCGTCTACAAGCGTTATGACGCCTCTAATATCCATAATTTTTGTCAATGAGGGCGCCGTGCATGCATCATATATTTCTACAGGATGTGCTACACCCGTCGCTTCAATAATTACAATATCCGGATGATGTCTATGTCTAATGTCATGCAGCTGCACCTCAACATCACTTTTTAAATCGCAGCAAATACAGCCATTCAATAATTCATTCATCGGAACATTGTCACCCAATATTTTCGAATCGACATTGAAGCTCCCGTATTCATTCATTAAAACAGCTACTTTTTTGTCCTGCCACTGTTCGATTAAATGGAGCAGTAACGTCGTTTTGCCACTGCCCAGAAATCCACTGATAATATACACCTGCATTTTCTCCATAACTATCCCTGCTTTTCATCCATTTATATTTTAAAGTTCATTAAATTGTTTACTTTTATATGCGATATTACTTGAAATGTCCACTTCTTTATACTATGTTATTTAAGTAACATGTTTTGCACGTTCTAAATCACTGTACAATAAATCATCATACCATCTATTATCATAAATAATAAGTCTGTATGGAGGAAATGAATGACTAATAATTTAAAACTAGATAAACAGCTTTGTTTTAGTTTATATAATGCACAACGTCAGATGAACCGTTATTTTTCGAATAAAATATTCAAAAAATATAGTTTGACTTATCCCCAGTACTTAGTGTTATCTATTTTATGGGAATCATCGCCGGTCAATGTTAAGACGCTTGTCAATGAGCTGGCGCTGGACACGGGTACAGTATCCCCTTTATTGAAGCGCATGGAGTCAAATGACCTGATTAAACGTGAGCGTTCTGAACTCGACCAGCGCGAAGTCTTCATCCATCTAACGGATAAGAGTAAAGCGATGCAGGATGATCTGGAAGACTGCACTGAAGTGGTTCAGGAGGCAGCTGACTTAACAGATAATGAATTTTCAGAACTGAAGGAACTCCTCGATAAACTCATCGTTAATATATCCAGTACAAAAAATTAAACCCCGGCTCATGCTGGGGTTTAATTTTTTGTTCTCAACCAACCGATACCCACTGTGCCATAACCTGTATGAACTCCTGCAACGGGTACGAGTGGTTCTTCATGAATTAACAGTTCTGGATAAAGTTCTTTTAAAGCAGACGTGTATTTTTTTGCTTCTTCCTTATCTCCGGCGTTCATCACTGAAATTTCTGTCAGACCGAACTTATTAATATTTTCACTTGCAACAGCCATCATACGTTCAAATACTTTCTTCTTAGTTCGCACTTTTTCAAACGGCATGACCTTACCATCTTCAAAATGAAGTATTAATTGAATATTCAGCAAGCCGGCAAGGAAACTTTGCGAAGCTGACAAACGTCCGCTTTTTCTGAGCTGCTGCAAACTTTTTGGCTGGAGAAGCAATTGCGCTTTGACAGGAAAAGATTTAACCAACTCAACCACTTCTTCAAACGTTTTCCCTTCCTCTACAGCCTTCATACCTTCCAGTACCATTTTTTTATACGGAAATGCACCAATTCTAGAATCAATGACAGCAGACTTGATATCCACTTCACTGCTGGCTGCCACTGAATTTTGATATGAGCCAGTCAACTCACTGGATGGATGAACAGCAATGACCTCATCATAGCCTTGTTTCTTAATTTCTTCGTACGCTTCCAGCATTGACTGAAAATTAGGCTGTGTTGTTTTAGCGCCTTCACCGTACTGATTGAGCAATTCATAAAAACGCTCTGTTGATAATTCCTGCTGATCGACATAATGTGTGCCATTGATAATAACACCCATAGGAACGACGAATAGCGGATATTTATCAATCTCTTCCTGCGTAAAACCTGCTGCTGTATCTACTAACCATGCTAATTTACTCATTGTATACCCCCATTTTTTTCATCATATCATATTTAATTTGCTATGAATAATATTTTTCTAGATGATGCTTTCCTCCTGTGCCATGAAACGTACAAAATAATCATTGTCTCTCTGAAGTTCCTCGTATGTGCCGGAGCGGACGATTCTACCTTCATTCATAATATAGATTCTATCAAAATCTTTTAACAGCTCAACTTCGTGACTGATAACCACCACTGCTGCATCAAGTTTGAGCAGTTGATCAAGCATCGTCTCTTTACTTAATATATCAACCCCATTAAATGGTTCATCAAGCAGCCACAGGTCACGTGTCCGCATCAGCAATCTAATGAAATGCAGTCTTCGTCGTTCTCCACCTGACAGTTGTGCCCCGAACTCATTGATTTCACTGTCAGTTGTATACGGCAGTTTAAAGTAGTCAAGATAGTGTTCAATAGTTTCTCTGTCATCACTGAACAAATTCTCTTGAATGGTTCCTTGGAAGAAATGATTATGCTGCTGCATCACATTCAACTGCTGGAAGTAAGCATCTCTATCCAGTTCGGTAATCGGTACACCTGCTGCAGTTAAATTACTGTCATATAAACCTGTGATGAGATTGATTAATGTTGTTTTACCTGAACCGCTTCCTCCAATGATTCCTATCTTTTCGCCAGCATCAACATGCAGCGAAATATGTTGAAGTGTCGGACGTTCCTGATCAGGATATCGAAAAGTCAGATCGTGCAATTTAAGTGGTAGAATGTGATGAGGCATGCGTCCGCCCTTGTGATCAACTGAGGCAAGTGCATTAATGTGATTCATTGCTTTTTTAGTCTCCTGATGATAAAAAGGAAAGTTTGTCATAGGTATAGCAAATTCAAATAATGTGATAGTGACCATGATGACACTTGCATACATCATTACGTTATCATTATCCGCCATCACATAAAGTACGCCCCATATCGCAAGCATACTGATTACATTGAGAAGAAAATCATACAGAACAAGAGTGCGTTTCTCTTTTGCGACTGAATGTTCATAGTTCATTCTCGAACATTCCATTATTTTCATATAGCGTCCTTGTGGATCGAATACAGCGATATCTTCCTGGCCCAGCTGATAATCAGTGAGTCGCTTCATAAACTCTGAACGGTGAATTTGCGTGCTATTTGTCAATCGTTCCAAATAACGACTGAACATCAACGGCAGCACAAAAAGAATCGTCATCATCGCAGCGATAATAACAAGTACAGCTTCAAAACTGTAAAATGAATAGATGATGCAGACGATAACCGTCGTAAGAAATGTCACTACCGGTGGATAAATCACCCGGAGTAATATATTCTGAAGCTTCTCGATGTCATTGACCGTTCGTTCAAGCAGCGTCGATAGCTGCCATTTGGAATGAAGGCCGACGAAATCATTGATCAGTCTATCAAATGTTTCCACTCTAATATCTTTCAACATAGTAAAAGTGGCTTCATGGCTGATCAGTCGTTCTAAATAACGTGCCACTGCTCTAATGACACCAAACAGCTTAATTGTCGCAACAAGCACCATCAACGTATATAACGGCACTTTGAATGCACTTTTTGAGATCATAAGACCACTTAGACTGAACATACCGATGGCTGTCAATCCACCAACTGTGCCGATAATTATAGAAATGACAAGTGCACGTCTTGTTTCATTGTTAATTAATTTCATTGCATTACCGCCTTTAGAAATGGTTCGTGCCGCAGATCTTCATGCGTCCCTTGTTTGATGATGCCGTCAGTCATGACGATGAGATAAGGCGCTTGTTGAATAGTCTCTTTTTGATGGGCAATGGTCCACACAGTAGAAGTAACCTTCAAACGGTCGATAGCTTGTCTGATGACTCGTTCCGTTTCGCGGTCGAGCATAGCAGTCGGTTCATCAAAAATAATCAGCCGTGCAGGATTCAACAGCATCCTCATCAACATTAAACGATGCGTTTCACCACCTGATAACTGTTCGCCCCCAGCGCCGATCATCGTCTCATAACCTGACTTAAATGCCATAATCCGGTCATGCATATCAACACTTTTTGCGGCTGCTATGACTGATTCACGTGAATGCTCATTAAACATAGTAATATTATTGAAAATAGTCTCGCTCATCACAAATGGCTGCTGTGCCATATAAGCAATGTCATTGTTTAATTCTTCCGGAAAGACAAGATACCCTTGACCATGTGTCGATACACCGGCAATGGTTTTAGCGAATGTTGATTTTCCTGATCCACTTGGTCCGCAGATGACTGTTTCCTGCAACTTAAACGCATCTTGTATCATCAGCTTAAAATGACCGTAATCCACTTCTGCGTTACCTTTAATTGTCGAACAGGGTTCAAAGCGTCTGTCAAGTGACGGCTGCTGTTCGTAATCCAGCAGTTCTGCATAACCTTCTGACTGCTTACCTGTATGAAACGCCATCCCGAGATCTTTAAGTGCATTGTAAAATTCCGGTGCAAGCATCAAAGTGACGACAGCCGTATAGAATGATATTTTATTAAAGACAATCAGACCGAGTCCGATTTCGAGAGCGATGATTCCGATTGACAGCATCGAAATAAATTCCAGCATCAATGTGGAGAGAAAAGCCGTTCTCAGTATGATCATCGTTTTATCTTTGAACTGCTGGGATTTGTCTCGGATGGCCTGCTTGACACTTTGTTCATGATTGAACAGCTTGATGGTGACAATACCGCGAACAGCATCAAGAAAATAGGCGGAAAACTGATTCAGCGCTGTCATCTGATCTGTCGCTTTTTTAGATGTATTGATCCCAATGATGATATAGAATATAGGGATGAATGGCGCAGTAATCAACATAATCCATGCCGCATTGCGGTGAAAGAAGAACAAAAATATAATAATTAACAGCGGAATAAAAGTTGACCGATAAACTTGTGGTAAATAGTCACTGTAAAAACTATCGATCCCTTCTATTCCTTCTGTCGCTAGATTTAACGTTTCAGCTGTCTCTCGTCGATCAGCTATCAAGCGTTGACGCAGCAATGATTTAATTTTACTGCTCATAGTTACACCCAGTCGTTTAAGAAACGACTGAAGCATACTGCGTGTCAGTAAGATACCAAGCACAAACAATAGCAGCTGACTGAAATTGACTTGATGATTCAACAGGACGCTATCGATGATTTTACCGATCAACATACTTTGTGTGATAATGACTCCCGCAAGCAGTAACGCAGAAGTAATCATAAGTAGGTGAAGGTAAAGATAGCGTCTCGATAAGTTTGTTAAGTATTTCACATTATCACATCCTAACTAGTATTATATAGCAATAGCTTAAAAACAAAAGCAATTTGATTACAGAATAAGTAGAAGATATTTTGTCCATTATGATATACTTTTGAAAGTATTTATTTCATAGAAGGTGGTTACTCAATGGAATTATTTGAACTCGTCAAAGCATTTATACTCGGTGTTGTCGAAGGATTGACTGAATTTGCACCGATTTCTTCTACAGGTCATCAAATTTTAGTGGATGATATGTGGCTCCATTCAAAGGAAATATTGAAATCACAGGACTCTGCCAACACATTCAAAATCGTTATCCAGCTCGGCTCAATAGTTGCAGCGGCATGGGTGTTCAGACACCGTTTCGTAGACTTGCTCAGCTTCAAAAATGATTCATCAGAACATCATCTTAAATTATCTCATGTCCTTATCGGTTTGGTTCCAGCTGGTATCGCCGGTCTACTGTTCGATGATTTCATTGATGAGCATTTATTCTCAGTTCCTACTGTTTTGATCGGACTGGCATTAGGAGCCGTATTGATGATTATTGCAGATTTATACGCTAAAAATGTCAAAAATCCTATTTCAGTTGATGGGATTACTCATAAACAGGCGCTGATTATCGGTCTGACTCAAGTGTTAGCTCTATGGCCGGGATTTTCGCGTTCAGGGTCAACCATCTCTGCTGGTGTCCTTACTAAAATGACACATAAAGGGGCTTCAGACTTCACATTCATTATGGCAGTTCCAATCATGGCAGCTGCCAGTGCTAAAAGTCTACTGAGCAATTATCAGTATATTACAGGAGATACGATATGGTTTTATATTGTCGGCTTCATCGCCGCCTTTATATTCGGCCTGCTCTCCATCAGATTATTCCTCGATTTAATCGGCAGAATCAAATTGATTCCATTCGCTATCTATCGACTTGTGTTAGTAGCAGTTATTGCCATTCTTTACTTTGGCTTCGGTATCGGTAAAGGAATTTAAGCCATCCATTATGAAGACAATCCTTCCTAAAGAAAATTAGGAAGGATTGTTTTGTCTTCAGGTCATATAATTAATTTATTTATTTTTTAATCTCTTAATATAATATAGCTTTATATTCATTAATAACCATGTTATTATTAAAATGTTATTTTAAATGCATAAATACATAAAGGAGTTTCCATGAAAAATGATTCGAGTGTTGCTTACCGCTTGTACCTCGCGCAGCGTGAAATTATTAAATATTATAATAGAAATAAATTAAAACCATATGAGTTAAGTTATCAGCATTATCTTGTCCTGATGGTGCTGGTTGAAAATGGTCCAATCCCTGTGCTTCAGCTTGGTGAATATCTTGCTTTTCAATCCGGGACAATCACCCCTATCATTAAAAAGATGGAATCTCGCGGTCTTATTGAACGTGAACGTCTGAAGAAAGACGAGAGAATCGTGCTCGTCCAGCTCACGGAAGAAGGTCGAGAGCTGATCAAGCAGTTAAACCATATTCCAGAGGAAATGCTGGATGTATCCCGTCTAACGACAAAAGAATATACGACATTGATGCAGATTACGCGCAAAATCGTCCGTAATATGCGTTATTAATAACGGCCCCGCGCTTTGCGGAGCCGTTTATTGTGTATATAATGAGGGTAGGAACAAAGTATTCAGTTTCATCAACAAGGAGAGATAATCATGAATCAAAAAATTAAGACAGCAGTCAATGTTGGAGCCGTCATTCTCGTTCCACTCATCAAAGAACGCCACCGTCTCAAGCAGAATCAAGACTATATCAGAATGCGCAATCGAACGATGCACACATTATCCACTACTAAAGATCTGGCTGTGATGACGAAAGATAAGACCGTCACAACAGGTCACAAAATTACTGATAACGCAGCCAATGTCAAAGACCGCACTGTCAGAACAGCAGCTTTTGTCTCTCAGACCACTCATGATCTTCAGCAGAAGAAAAAGATGAAGAACGAAGAGAAAATGAACCAGCACCTTGCAAAAGAGATGGAGAAGCGTCACTCTGAAGAAGAAAAAGAAGCTAAGAAACGTCAAAAAGAAATGGTCAAAGCCATGAAAGCAGCAGAAAAACGCGATAAAAAGATTCCACTTGAAAGCAAGCAGGCAACGCAGTTTGTTCAGCACCAAGTGACCCAGCAGCGAATGAAAGACGAAGACCGTCACAACATCAATGACTACATTGAAAACCGAGTCATGGCTACCAACTATACTGAAAATGTTGATAACCCTCCTCTATTTGAACAACACAGAAGACAGATGGCAGAAAAAATCAGACTTCGCGGAAAATATTAATCCATGATTCAACGAATTATCGTCGATGCTGACGCATCACCCGTTATTAATGAAATCATCGATATTGCACAACAAAAAATGATTGAAGTTCTTCTCGTCAGAAACTTCAATCATTTTTCTCATCGTATTTATCCCGACTTCGTTAAGATTCAGTATGTAGATGACGGATTGGACAGCGCTGATTATAAAATTGTCCAGCTGTCGAAACCTGGCGATCTTGTTGTCACTCAAGATTATGGACTTGCTAGTCTGCTGCTGAATAAAGACGTCATCGTCATGCATCATAACGGCAGACAATATACATCAGATTACATTGATCAGCTGTTAATGATGCGTCATGAGTCCAGCCAATTACGGCAGGCAGGCATAAGGACAAAAGGTCCTTCAAAATTCACTGCTGACCATAGACGGACATTTAAGAAGACACTATCAGCTCTGCTGAATGATTGACTTAGCTAATACTTTAAGCGTATACAGTCTTTTCACCGTTCTCTGCTGATCTTTGAATCCAGCTCGGATAAAGGCATAGTAGGCATCATCATTGTGGACATTGACCATTACATATAAGTCAGTGATGCTGCTATCCTGTCTGTTAATATATTGTTCTACGGCTTTTATTACTTGCTTGAAGTAACCTTTCTTCTGATGCGGTCTATCAAAGGATAGATCCCGCAAGCAAATAGCTGTTGTCGGTGCATTGATTGGTATAAGTATGTCTCCTCGTTCCAGAGCAAATGCACCGATGATTTCGTCATCCTTCACGATAATAAAAGGAAAATAATTGGACCGCTGACGGTTAATGACGTATCTCGGGTGAGCCGCATACAGCATCTGCTTAAGTGTTAACTGATAATGATTGAAGGAAATCTCCATAGTTGGGTCTACTTGTAGGACTCTTAACATAATAACACCTCATTTCAATAGTCATATCATATCATACAAAAGGAAGGTATTTATGAAAACAGTCGCAGTATTCTGCGGATCACGTCTCGGTGACCCGATTTATGAAGAAAGTGCCAAACGTCTCGGCGAATGTCTGGCAGCAGAAAACATCACCCTTGTCTATGGCGGAGGGAAAGTAGGTCTTATGGGGGTTATCGCTGATAGCGTGATGGCGAATGGCGGCACAGTGATCGGTGTCATTCCTGATTTTCTTCATCAGCGTGAAATCGCTCATAATCATATTACAGAACTTTACGTTGTCGAAACGATGCATGAGCGTAAGAAAATGATGGCGGACTTTGCGGAAGGATTTATTATGATACCCGGCGGGGCGGGAACGTTAGAAGAATTCTTCGAAGTTTTTACTTGGCGGCAGATTGGACTTCATCAAAAACCTATCGGTATTTTAAATACTGCTGGATTTTACGAACCTTTAAGAACGATGTTAACAGCCATGACCAATCAAGGATTTATAGATACACCTCACCTTGATGCAGCCATTTATGAAGATGATCCAGCCGCACTGATTTCAGCCATGCAGCAATAGTTGAATCGAACGGGAATCAAACCGAAAATGTATATTCATTATGGACTGTAATGCCATTTGCTGTCAGTAAAGCAGTGGTGACACCTGGTGCATTAATTTTGCTGCCAGTAAATGAACCGTCATAGATTGCTGCTGAACCACAGCTCGGGCTGTTCTCTTTCAGCACGACGGTTGTGATGTAGTGATTGTGACAAATTTCAAGAAACCGCTTTGCTCCTGACTGATAAGCCTGTGTGACATCACGCCCTGAAATAGTCACGACACGTGCTGTACCGTTCCATACATCTTCACCATTTCCCCCGATGATTTCTGCAGGTTCGCGCGGGATGAGTAGTCCTCCCATCACTTCCGGACATGCAGCCATAGCTTTACCCTCATCCACCAATGATTTCAATAGTGGATTCAACTGATGCTTTCCGTCATAACGGACTTCTTCTCCAATCAGGCAGCTGCTTATAAGAATCATTGACTCACATCCTTGTAGAGAACCTGCAAGTTCATCGGATGCCGTGAATCGATCAGTGGATGTTTGAACGTCTTGATGCGTTTCAGACCGATTTTCTCCATCACATTCATGCTGGCTTCATTATTAACACTTGTGAAACTATAGAGCGGCAGATCAATTCTCGGTCGTACATAGTCGAGAACAGCCTGTGCTCCTTCTGTAGCATAGCCTTTCCCCCATGCCTGTTGAATGAGGCGCCAACCAATTTCATAACACGGCATAATATCCATTGAATAATCAGGTGTCGCTTCCATATACTGTACACCAATGAAACCAATGAATTCACCACTTGCTTTCTCTTCAACCGCATAGAGTCCAAGACCTGTCGCTTCAATTTCTTTCTGCATATGCCACAGTGCCATTTCAGACCGTTTGAAACTCATCATATCCGAAAAATACTTTCTGACTTCAGGATCAACGTTCATATGCTTGAACACTTCAAGATCTTGCTGCTTATAATCTCGTAGTTTCAACCGTTCTGTCTCGATATAAATCATCCGACTCACCCCTTTCTTCCATTATAACAAAAACAATGTCCAAAAAAATACACTCATGACGTCTCCCATTGAAACTGTCATGAGTGTATGATAATTATTTGTAAATAACGACTTTACCTGTAGATTTGTCTTTAGATTCGCCGACCACTTGTACTTTTAGTCCGGTATTAGGTAGGATTTTACCTGCATGCGGTTGTTCAGGGTTAGAGTAATCTTTAGAGTCATCAAATATTGGGCTTGATTTTAAGTTTTTGTCAACCATTGTAGAACCATCAGCGAGTTTCAAGCTCAGTGGATCTTGTGGTGTCAAGCTGAATGATGCATCGCGTACTTGATACTGAGTAGACGCCACTGAAGGTGTTGTTCCTTCCCATTTCAGAGCATTCTGATCAGCATCGACGATACCGACGAAGCCGTAACCTGGGTGCTTTCCTACATGGTTATCTGTATAGCTCTTATCTACATAGTAGACATTTAATCCAGTGTTGTAGCTCATCAATGAACCGCCTCTTGGGATGTGAGCAAGTCCTGCATCCACTTTGTTGTGACTTCTCCATTGTAATAAGTAATAGTTTTCATCGTATTTCTTACCATCACTTACAGAGAATCCATTCAAACCAAATTTAGCATCGCCTTCAGCACCGTCTGAGAAGACAGTAGAACCGTCAGCAGTCACTTTAATATCATCTACATAGAGACCTGGTGCTGTGAATCCAGCATCTGTCACATATAAATAGCGTAATTGAACATTTTTGCCGGCAAATGCATCAAGATTAAAAGTTGCATCAACCCAGCTATTGCTCTGTCCATCAATACCGTTACCTGCATTAGCACCGGCACCTTCTGGATCATCATTATTAGTGATGTTTCCTTCTAAGTTTGTCCAAGTCTTACCGTCAGTAGATGCTTGAACATACGCGTAGTCATAGCCTTTTTCAATGTCATACCACGCTTTGAATGTTAACTCAGCAGATTGTTTACCAGTTAAATCCACTTGTACTGATGCACTGTTTGTTAAGTCATCGCCGGAACCACTGAAGTATGCCTTTTCACCTTCAGCAGGTTTCAACACTTCTGTCACTTTGTCAGGAAGATTAATACGTACTGTATCATTATTTGTACCTTTAGTTACTGCTTCATCTAATAAGAATTCTTGTGGTGTTGAAGTGACATCATCAGCGTCAATTTCGCTGCCTGTCTGCCAGTTACCACCATGCATATCCTGCAATTGTTCTTTCATGTATGCATCAAAACCAGTCGGTTCTGTCCCTGGAATCTTACCAGCCCAGCTGCCGCTTGACATGATTGACCAGAACGATACCGGTTCACCTTTACCAGAGTAGATCGTATCATATTCATCTGGTAATCCTAAATCGTGACCATATTCATGAGAGAATACGCCGGCAGCACCATCTTCAGGTTGAATCGTATAGTCGATAACTGCTAATTTACCACCAAACTGCTTCTGACCGGAAGAAGTCCCTGGAATTGTGTAGGGCTCGCCTGTATTCGTGAAGTTCAAGCTCCATCTGTGAGACCAGATTGCATCAGGACCTAATTTACCACCACCTGCTTCTTCGCCAGGAGAGGCATGGATGATCATGACATGATCAACGATGCCATCTTTTTCATTTAATACGCCGTCACCATCAAGGTCATAACGGTCCCATTGATCGTATTCAGATAGATTGATGTTTGGATCTTTTGCAGCTTGTTCCAACGCTTCTTTGACTAATTCTTTCGGACGACCATCACTGTCATCAACAGTCGGGTAGTTACCACCGTAGTATTTCGCAGGATATTTTGCTTTGTACCAGCCATGTACTTCACCATCCACATCATAGCTGCCGCCTGATTGGTTTTGGTAGAACTGTTTCATACTGACTAAATTCTCACCATTCGGTCCTTCGTAACCATTTTCACCGAACACCATGTCCTGGAAGTGGCTCATCGGATAATCTTCATAGAACATATCCGTCTCTTCTTTAGTGATGGTTGAATTTTGATAATCCGGGAATTCAATCGCTAACAACAGAACTTTGTCTGTACGTTTCTCGCCAGTATAATTTTCTTCAACAACCGGCTTCAAGTTTTTAGCATGCCCTTTTTTCTTACCATTCCCTTTTGTATACTTGCTGCGTTTACCATTGCTGTTTTTCTCAGTCACTTTTTTATATTTTTTTACGAATTTTCCTTCGTTTTTAACTTTGTTGTCAGAATTTTCCTGTTTCTTGTTTAAATAATTAGAGACTGCTTTCTCAGCTTGCGCACGCGTCGCATTTTTACTGATGACACCTTCATCTTTCAGCATCTTGATCAGACGATCTTCATTGGCAATGACGCTATCATGACTTGAGCCTGAATAATAATGATCCTTCTTTACTTTTAAGGCTTCGTCTGCATATGCCGCACCACTTGTCAGCCCTAAGCTCGTTACTCCTAACGTTACCGCAAGTAATGATGATACTACTGCTTTTTTCTTCATGTACTTTCCCCCGTTAAAATGATATGAATTACTTAAGTACATTATGTATAGAAATTTCTGAATTGTAAATAACAATTTGAATTTTCAGATATTAATATTGTGTTACAAAAATGATTGAAGCAGTATATTTATACATTATAAAAATGCACATCATCATAATAGATGACGTACATTATATTGATAGGGCTTATTTATAGATTTTAATTTTAGCGACTGTACCGTCTTTATTCTGATCGACGACTTTAATTTTCAGTCCAAGCTGAGGCAGTACTCTGCCGGCTTCCTGGATGGTCAATGAATTCAAATCTTTTTGTGTGTAATTTTTATCACTGAACGTTGATACTGGTTTTGTGGAAGGTTTCTTAAAGTAATAATCAGGCTTTGAATTATAGTTGCCGTAATCGCGTGTATTAAAAGCAGCATCATATATTTGTGTATCTGTGATTGGACTGAAGCCGCTTTTTGCCATAATAGATTTCGGATTGGCATCAACCACACCGAGAAGACTCTTACCTGGATGTTTCACTAAATTACCGTTATTCTCATACGATTCATCAACATACCAGATGACCAGGCCTTTTCCATATTTATTGCGGCCGAACGGATCGTAAATAGCACCCAGTCCTTTGTCCAGACCATTATGACTCCGCCATTCAAGCAAATAATATTGATTAAAGCGTTTAACTTTGCCGCCCCGAATCTTTTTGACCGACGGCAGATTGACTTTGACAACGTCATTGTTCGATCCTTTAATCCCCGCTTGATCTAATAAGAACTCCTTCCCCTTACTGTCTATCGTGCGGTAATTCACTTCAGAGCCAAGCGTCCAGTTACCACCGTAAAGCTGCTGTAAGTCAGATTTAGCAAGTGGACTCATACCGACTGGCTGCGTGCCGTGAATTTTCCCTGCATCTGCTCCGTAACTCATCAATGACCAGTATCGTACCGGTTCACCGGCATGATCTACTGAACTCGGTGATACATCATATTCATCAATCAAGCCGAGCATATGACCGAATTCATGAGCAACTGTACCGACCGTGCTGTCTTCAGCCATAATGCCGTATTCTGCAACTGCCAGACGATCTTTGTAAAATTTTGAGTATTTGCTTTTAGTACCGACGATGGTCTTAGGGTTACCGTGTTCAGTGAATGGAACTTCACTGACATGTTCCCATATAGACTTGCTGCCGAGTTTGCCGCCGCCTTCACTTTCTCCGACACCACTGAAGATGACAACTAGTTTATCGATTAAGCCGTCCGGCTCATATATATTGCCGTCATTATCAAAATCATAATAATCATAACGGTCATAATCTGTCATTTTTACTTTTGGATCTTGTGCGGCTTTACGCGCCGCTTCCATTATCAGTTCACCGACATTCTTATCGTCTCCGCCACCGTAATATTTAAGCGGATGTTTCGCACGGTACCATCCTGAGACCTGCCCCTTAATATTGAGACTATTGCCTGATGCCTGCTTGTAATACGTTTTAAGCGTATTATAGGATTTACCGTCCGGCGCCTTATACGTATCACCAAAAAATAATTGATTATAATAAGACTTCGTGTAGTTCTCATAATAATTTTGAGTATCTTTCTTCGTTAATGTCGACTGCTTGCTGTCAGAGAAATCCATCAATACAACGAGTACATTCTCATTTCTAACTTTCCCTTTATATTGGCGCGCCTTAAAATTAGGGACATTGACCGTACGTGCCATCTGCTGTTTTACGACGACCGGTTCATTGACTTTTACCTTCTCTGTATTTTCGAACTCTACTTTGTCACCATTTGTCTTCGTCTCGCTGAAATCTCCTTCTGCATGAGCGATGTTCATTGTCAATGTAGACAATAGCAATGAAGCAATAATTGTTTTTTTCATATGACTACTCCTATTCGAGATTCAGCTGTGCTGTCGCTGCAGTCTCATTATTCTGAATGACTTGAATCGTTAATGGCCCTTGTGCTTCTCTTGCAATTCTACCATTAAAATAGCATTCGTAATAATCATCATACTGCTTTGGTATATAAGCATTGGATACGCCGGGTGGACGGCCATTGAACAAGCCGACGTGCTGACCATTTGCCATGACAATTGCTATTTTTGTGGACTCAGCACTTGCTGTTCTGACTTTCACTTGAATATTTTCTTTTGGTGCAATGGCCGCTGGACTTAAAATCTGAATGTCATGATTCATCTGTTGATGCGTCCGTTCTTCATTGACCACGGCACCGTAACTTCCTTGTGCATAAGTTGAACGGTCGTACCATAAATAACCAGATTCAGGCTGCGCCCACGGTTCTTTTTTTGGTTCAACTGATGTTGATGGATTTTCTGATGCAAGGAGCGGTGTCACTTTGTCCTCATTCTGATCGAATGACGCGTCCTCTTCTTGAGTCGTCAGCCACTTTGTAAGATTGAGCAGCAGTTTACGGTGATCCGCTTCCTCAAAGCCATCATAAGTTTTCTTGTCACTGCCGTTGTCTTCACGTTTATATTTTGGTGAAGCATCTTCAACAATCGAGGAATCCCCGATAAAGGCGGCCTTCCCTTTCCCTGTTTTACTGATAGCAATAAACGGCCCTTCGTCTTCACCACCCCCGTTGTAAACGCCTTGATCAACAGCATGTTCCCAGCGATATCTGTTACTGAGCTTCGGCAGAAAGACCAGGCCTTTTGCTTTCTTTGGATCGGTGATAGCAAGCGTCGAACCCGCGTGCATCGTTACTTCATCGACGCCATCTGTAATATCGAATATATCCGACATTGTTGTCATCGTCACATCATCAATAGCATTATACCTGAATCTGACGCCGAATGTATCACTCAGAAAATCACTTGATGTGACGTCAGTCATCATCTCTGATTGTCGTTCTGCCTGTGACATGCCTTTTGCCGGGTCTGAATACGCACCTCTACGATATCCATTGAGTACTTCAGAAGCATCAAACCGGTTCATATTGCGGTCTGCATTGTAATGATCACTGATGAACAGCAGACTGCCGCCACTTTCTGTATATTGCTTGAGCGCCGCCTGTTCACTGCTTTTCAGTGGAATATTAGGTTCAGCAAGCACAAACAAATCATGACTTTTCAGTAAATCATAAGTCAATAAGTCATCTGCTGCGGTCTGTTTCAATGTATAGCCGGAACGTTTAAGAGCATCTCCGAAGTCAGAGAAGGCACCGTCTATGACCCAGTCAGCTGCTCCTGCTGTTTCTCCGTGCGCTGTATCAAATAATATAGAAGACTCTGTTGCTGTCGGTTTCAAACTCTGCATCTGCTCGCTGCATCCTGAAAGAGCGAGCAGTAGTGCAAACATCCATGTTTTTTTCATATAAGATCTCCAATAGCTAAACATAAAAAATTAACACTTTAATTAAACAATCAGTGCTGTTTAAAGTAAAGTGTTAAATCATATATTATCGTGATTTGTATGACAATAATCGTAATTTTACTGAATCTGATTTAAAATTAATTTTTTCATCGCGCGGCGTGATGACCGTTGCGTCGACAATATCATCTGATTCATTGAACTCATAAGTCACAAGAAAGCTTTCAAAGTCATCATCAAAATTAGGTTTTTGTGCGACGATGCGGTTCACTTCACCGAAGCTGTCCTTCACTGTATAGCCGGTAATCGCTTCAAGTTCCTGTGCGATTTCATTTAACGTCATGGATTGGTTTTCCATCAATACAAATTTTTCTTCATGCATGTCAATTCCCTCTTCCCACTTGTTTCTCTATAAATTCCCGTTCATTGTTTCATACAAACATTTATTTGAAGGTATATTCTCCTGATACTAGTTCTGATTTATCAGTGAACTGTGCATCAGAAGCGATACCTCCTTGAATGACTAACGATGCTTTACCGTTCTTTAAGTCGTCATATTCATCGGTAGCCAGAACAATGGATTTATAACTTGTCGTCTTTTCATGAGGGGCATATTCATTAAAGTTGTTTTTACTTTTCTTCATGCTCATTTCCTGATAATCACTCGGTATAAATGATGCATAGTCCGAGAATTTTGTATGATCTCCGACCGTCAACTTCGTATCGTTGTTATAATATAGTGTCTCATCTGATGTATTCTCAGTCGTCACTTGATAGATAATGACATAACCCTCTGTTTCACCGTCAAACAGCAGCACTTGGCCTTCAGGCATTTCTGTGACACTGAATATTTGAAGCTGTCCGATATTGACCGTCATCCCGCTGTCTTTTAGTTCGAGCGGTAGATCATCTTTTTTCAGGACAACTTCTGCTTTGCCGTTAGTGGAAGCTTCTATTGTATTCGGCATAACGGCTTTGACAGCTGCAGCTGATTGAGATTTGGCCGCAGCTTTTTTATCTTCTTCCTGCTGTCTTTTCTTTTCAAGTTCTTTTTGTTTTTCTTCTTCTTCGATTTGTTTCTTCAGTGCATCTTCTTTGTCTTTCTTAATAGTTGCAAGTTCTTCTTCTTTATCTTTTATCTCTTTATCTTTTTGATCATTCTGCTCTTTAAGTGCGTCATATTCTTTCTGAGCTTCAGTTTTTTTCTTTTCGAGTGCTTTGATGTCCTGAGACAGTCGATCACTGTCATCATTACCACATGCAGTCAAAATCACTGAAGCTGAAACGAGACTGATTACAAGTCGGTTCAATGTATTTCTCCACCTTCTATTACTTTAACTTGATTTTAGCACAACAGATATCATTCAACTAATATTTCATTAATATTCATGTGAACTGAGCAGTGCCATCTCATCGTAATTAATGGACTGTCTCAGTTTCACTGCGACTTCTGAGGATATTTTCTCCTGCTGCCCAAGTCGATAGATATAATCACGCTCAAAATTCAGTACGTCCAGCGCAAACAGGGTTTCGTCTGTATTCACCCCTTCTGTCACAGCACTTCTATTTAACTGATTGATTCGATTCAAATAGCTTTCTGTCACAGTAACGATTTCAATCTTATTGCTTTTGACCATCTCTTTTGATAACCGCTCAACTATATTACTATGAACAATTTTAGCAATTCTCTCTATTTCGATGATATTATTTTTAAACGATAATGAACTAGCCGCATTAGTTTGATTGATGAAGTGTCTCGCTTTTCTTCTCATTTTGAAGATAAAGGATAACTTCGTAAAAAAGCTCGAGTTAGCGAAGTTTCTTGTACGTTCTACATAAGTCACATAGTTATTGAACATACTTTCGTTAATTTCTCCGGACTCAATCAGATGATCCAATGTTTCCATCTCTGTATTCATGGCAATGGTCTGTAGTCTTGCCAATTCTTTCGTGTTTTGCCCATTGTCCTCCACTTCCCGGAAAAATTTAATCTGAACTGCATACTGCCGTGTTAAATTGCTGGCAATCAACCGGTTATCAGCTCCGGTATTACGCTGGATGTACATCAAACCTTGTTCTTTCATCATCAGTCGCGCTTCTCTGAACGACAGTTTTGAAACATTGTTTTTAGCTTCAATCCTGGTTAATAACGGCAGAACAATTTGTGCAGTGATCAAACTGATGATGACTACACCGGCTGCTATAAAGAGCATATCATCTCTCGTCGCAAAAGATTCATTATTGAAAATATGAGTCGGCAAGGTCAGTGCGATAGCCATTGAAATCGTTCCATGCACACCACACACCGATGCCAGCAATGAATATTTAAAGCGGGAAGGTCTTTTTTCTGCTGAAGTCACTGGTTCATTGTTCAATATTCTTTCGAACCGGCTCTCAGGAATGAAAAATCTATTATAAAGAATATAAACCCAGACAAACCTGAAAATATAGACGAGCAGCGCAATAAGAAACGTATAGATGAGCAGCTGCATGATAGGTTCTGATTCATTGTTAAATATCGTCATCGTCACTTCCGGCACGATATAGCCAAGCATCGTGAAGACGAAACCATTCAGTACTGTGGATAATAATCCCCACGTATTATCGTAACCAAGCTGCAGACGAGTCGTTGCCTGACTGATTCGGTCGCGTTCCATACCATGGATGATACCGCCAATGACCGCTGCAATGACACCTGATACATGAACTGCTTCTGCTGCCAAATAAAGAACAAACGGTGTTAACAACTGAATTAAGATGAAGACGTAGTCATTATGAAATCCTGTTCTGATCAACCACATCCGTGTTTGAACAAAGAGCGTGCCAATGACAATTCCGACGACAAGGCCACCGACAGTTGTGACTACAAACTGCAGAACAGCTCCTTGAACACTGAATGCTCCAGTCGTCAACGCAATAAGTGCAATGTTGAAGCTCAATATACCAGCTGCATCATTCAGCAGTGACTCTCCGCTAAGGATGGTCATCAGTCCTCTAGGTAATTTCCGTCCTTTGGCTATGGCCTGTACGGCAACCGCATCTGTCGGACAAATAATGGCAGCCAGTGCAAAACAAGCAGCAAACGGGATGACAGGCAGCATCCAATGGACGATATAGCCAAGCCCGATCACTGTCGTAAAGACTAGACCGATTGCCATTAAAATAACTGGTTTCAAATATTTAAGTAGATTAATACGGGAAACATGATTCCCCTCCAAAAAGAGCAGCGGTGCAATGATACCGATCAAAAACAATTCCGGCTCAAATTCCAGATGAATAGGAATAGGCATTAAATAGATTAACATCCCGAGACCAATCTGAATAAAAACAAGTGGAACTTTACTGAAATAATGATTGATGACCGCTGATATAATAACAGCCACAATAAAACTAGTAATGACTATAAAATTTTCCATAACTCACCTCAAACCTCTCGATTAAATCATATAATAGATATGTAACGTATGCGATTAATTACTATGTGATCAGGGAATAGTCTTTATTATAACCATATCAGGAGGTTTTTAAATGTCTTACAAAATCATTCATGCACCTGTCTCACCTTCCACACCGAATCACATCATCTATCCAGTGATTGTCTATCCACAAGCAGTGACCGATCCTGCTGCAACATTTCAGTCAAACGGCTGGACTGGCGTATGGGAAGACGGCATATTCGATTACCATCATTTCCATCCTAACTCCCATGAAGTGCTAGGCGTCAGATCAGGCGAGGCAGAACTGATGATCGGCGGAGAAAAAGGACAGAAACTCAAAGTACAGACCGGTGACGTCCTGCTGCTGCCTGCAGGATACGGCCACCAATGTCTGAGTCAGTCCGATGATTTCAAGGTAGTCGGTGCTTACCCTGAAGATAAAAATATAGAATTATTGACATCCTATGACGATCTTACCAAAATCCAGAGCCAAGTCAGCAGTGTCATGCTGCCTGATACGGACCCTGTTGAAGGAAACAGCGGACCGATGTTTAAAGAATGGGCAGGCTTATATCACTGCAGTACAGTGACCGGCAGGAAATAATTAATTAAACGGCTCTCTAATTAATAGAGGGCCGTTTTATAATACTGCTAAAACCATTTCATCTTCTTGAAATAGCCGATCAATCCAAATGAAATACTGATCATTAAAATCCATACTCCTAAATAACCATATTTCCAGTGCAGTTCCGGCATAACATCAAAATTCATGCCATAAATACCGACGAGTAATGTCAGCGGCATGAAGATCACAGAGTAGATAGTCAAAATTTTCATAATGTTGTTCATCTTAAATGAGTTAAGAGAAATATAATTATCTCTTATATCCGCCGTCATTTCACGTGAAGATTCAATCATCTCGGCTTGTTTTACAAGATGATCATTAATATGGTGCATGAAGATTTTCTGTTTTTTGGTCAGCGGCATGATCCGTCCTTCAATGAGACGATAGACGAGATCTTTCATCGGCAGCACCGTTCTCCGAATGATCAGCAAGTCTTCTCTCAAATCAAATGTTTCCTCGATCAGTACTTCTGTTGATATATCAACTGAGTGACGATCTTCAAATGAAAAGACTTTGTCTTCAAGTTCATAAACAAAGGGAAAGTAATTATCGACGATAGCGTCAAGTGTACGAAACATCACTTCAGCTGTCGTCAACTTTTCATTTGCCTGTTTATATATGACGGAATTCCATACTTTGTCCACTTCTTCTGAATGTTCTTTGTGATACGTGACTATCATATTGTTGTTAATGAACACATCAATTTCTTCTGGCAGCATCGTATTCAAATCAATCGCATGAAAGACAAAAAATAAATAGTTGTCATATTCTTTATACTTCGGCCGCTGTCTAACCGATACTGCGTCTTCAATAGAGAGCGGATGAAAGTGGAAGTATTGACTTAATAACAGATTTTCATGCAGTGTCGGTTCAGACATATCGACCCACAACCATTTTGCCTGACCGGTCATCTCGTAAGGCGAGTCGCATGTTTTGAGTTCATTCATTTCGTCGATATAGAGCGTTCTAATCATTGGGCACCTCTAATTTATAAATCATTTCGTTCCCTATTTGATCATAGCCGAGTTTATGATTCAGCTGTATCATTTTTTTGTTATGCGGATGAACGTGACTAGTGATGGTCATCACTCCAGCCGCTGACGACTGTTGTTTGACGTAGTTCTTCAGCTTTATAGCGAGTCCTCTACGCCTATAAGACGGGGCTACCCACAATGATTTAATCGTTGTGACGTCACTGATGACGTACCAGATAAATGCAATCACTTCTTGTTCTTCAACGATAGCAGCAATTTCATCTCCCGAGTGAGTCATCAATAACTTCATAGATTCAAGGCGCAGTTCAATGTCCATAGAAGTGACATTCCAGTCTTTGTAATGCTTTGGAATCCATTCATGGATCTTGGCGATATCTGCCAACCGTTCATCGTCAATTGTTATTTTTTTCATAAGTTCACCTGTCATCAGTTTATCAATTAGCACGCTTCTTGACCATCAAAAAAAGCTTAAAGCTTTCGCTTTAAGCTTACTCTGAATCTCGTGATGGTCCATAAATCGGTGGAACATGTAGTTCCGCCTGACGCATCAATACAGTCATCTGTCCACGATGATGCACTTGGTGTGTAATGAAACTAAAAAGAAATGCATTTTTAGGTGTAGGATGTCCAAAGAAATCTACATCATCTGCCAAATTGTCATCTGTGATATGGCCTTCGTACGCTTGTAGTGATGATTGAAATTCCTGTTCATAAGCCTGTGCCAGTTCACGGGCAGTTGCAGGTTGTGCAGTGCCATAAGTCAATCCTTTGTAATCAGGTACGACGCGAGAAGCAAATTCACCGACTGTTGCAGTGATGTGCCACGCAATCTCACCGAGTGTTCTATCTTGTTCAGATACTGCCTGACTTAACGATTCATCAGTCAGTTCTTTCAGACAGGCAAGCGTTAATTCACCTTCCTGACGATATGCCGTAGCAAAATCTTGTGCTGTTCGGAACATGTCATGACCTCCTCAATTATTTCCCTTGTAAGTTTAATGCATCTATCATCACTGCGCAACTGATTGACATCTTATTGTCAGTCAATTATGATAATAAAAAAGGAGCGTGATGACCATGAGACTATTAACAATGACGATGTTTCTGCAATTACGGTCATCACTGCCTCGTTAATTCTTTTTCAGTGTGCCCGTGGTTGCTGCCACGGGTATTTTTTATTAACTGAAAAAGGATGACAGACATGAACCGACTTAAACAATTAGGATTTACAGACGACCAATTAGAACAGAAAGAACTCTATATCCCTGGTAGAATTTCAACACAATCAAAAGGCATCTATAAAGTAATGACCGAACGTGGGAGTATCCTTGCGACATTGCCCGGGAAATTTATGCACACATTGACTGACCCGCTTGATATTCCGGCAGTCGGTGATTTTGTATTGTTGACATTGCAGTCTGGGGAACAGAGAGGATTAATTGAACGAGTCCTACCAAGAAAACAAGCATTTATTAGACAGGCTGCAGGTAATGAAACAAAACCTCAAATAATCTCAACTAATATCGACTATGCATTTTTAGCAATGAGCTGTAACGAAAATTTCAATGTCAATCGTATGCAGCGCTTCTTAATCGCTGCACGCGATTCTGGTGCAGCACCGATTATCTTGTTGACGAAAGCCGATCTTGCAGATGAACTGGAAAAGGAAATTATGGCCGCTGAATTGTCATGTATTACTGAAGAAGTTCCCGTCTATTTCATCAGTATGTTAACGACTGATCACATAGCTGACTTACGTCAATTGCTTACGGACAATAAAACTGCCACAATACTCGGTTCAAGTGGTATCGGCAAATCGACTTTAATCAACCAGTTGATGGGACAAGATGTGATGGCGACAAATGACATTCGTGAAAGTGACAGCAAGGGAAAACACACGACAACACATCGGGAGCTGCTGCTGCTTCCGAGCGGAGGTATTATTATAGATACACCCGGGATGCGTGAATTTCAACTATGGTCATCGGGTGAGCATACAGGATTAAGTGAAGAATTTTCTGACGTCGAGGAATTGATGACACAGTGTCGTTTTAACGATTGCAGTCATACTAACGAACCAGGCTGTGCTGTAAGACAAGCTTTGGAAGACGGCCTGTTAAGTGCTGGCCGCTATGAACAGTACAGAAAGTACGAAAAAGAACTTGCTTATCAGGAACGCCGCAGCAACGAGGCGATGCAGCGGGCGGAGCTGGATAAATGGAAGAAAATCACTAAAATCGGCAGACAGAATCGTGATAAAAAGGGTCGTAGATAATAAGATAGTGGATTTGTCCTGATATGTGTTAATCGGGACAAATCTTTTTTTGATTTGTTCTGATAATAAAAAATCCTGAACCTACTTGGCCCAGGAACTAGAAAACATCTATTAAAAACCATATTGTCATGATGACTAATATTAAGAACTTAGCGAATGTACTCGTTAAAAATCCAAATAGTGAACCGATACTCGCCTTAACTGCACGTTCAGGCTCTTTCACAACAATGAGTTCTATTACAAAGACCGCAATCAACGGTACGATGATGACACCAAACGGCGGCATCACAAAGCTACCGACGAGAACACTTAGCGCTGCAGTGATCCCTCCTGCTTTACTTCCGCCATAACGTTTAACAAAATAACTTCCGGCGATATAATCACTGACTAACGTGATCACAGTCAATATGGTCATCACTACCCAGAAAAACCACGACAACTCACTGTCATCAATCATGAAATGATACAAAAAGAATCCAATCCACATCATCAATATGCCAGGTATCACAGGTACCGCTAAAGCAACAAAGGCTAAAATAAATGCGGCGATTATCAACAGCCATATTAATGTTGTCATATGACGTCCTCCATCTTAACAGGTTTAGTAAATATCAATAGCACGAAGGCAACTGCTATGAACGCTGCAGAAACATAGAATACATTTCCTAGACCGACCATATCACTCATAACGCCTCCAAGCAAATTCCCAATCAATTGACCAGCAATCATTGCGTTCGAAAACAACGTCGATGCATAACCCGGAAAGTCAGGAAGAATGTCCTGAAAATAGCTGATGCCTAATCCAAGCAGAATGGCGAGGAAGAAAGCAAGTGCCGATTGACCGATCAGCATCGCCATGACTGAATCAAACAATCCGATTGAGAAATAATAGCCTCCCCCAAGAAGTGCTCCAATCATCAATAATGTTCTCGTTTGAAAGCGACTTGCCAATAAACCAAGAATAATCATAAAAGGAACTTCTAGTCCTGCGCATAAACTCGCTAAATATCCGACATTGTTTTCGGATTCCTGCAAGTATTCTGTAACAAACAGCGGCATGTTAAGCGTATACATCCATTGACCGACATGCAGCATGACAAATGCAAGAAACGGTATCAGTAAGTACATGTCTTTCAACAAATTAGGTGCTACTGGTTCTATGTAGTTCTGCGTTCGTGTCGGGCGTTCCGTTGTCACATCGCGGAATAAGAGTATCATGGATACTAATACGACCAAGTACAATAAAATGGTCCCGCCAAACAGTCCGTCATAGCCAAATTTACTTAACAGCACTGTCCCAACCAATGGCCCGAACAAAAATCCAAGACTGAACATAGAACGTAACACAGTGTTTGCGAATACAGCATTCTTATTGGAAGCAGAAACGTTGATGCTTTCACGGGCAGAAGCATACATCTGCGGCATAGCAGGTGCGGCAAATCCAGTGAAAATAGTATACAAAATAATGAACCATAGAACATTATGTATGAAGAAATAGACACTGAACGCGAAGGCTGCCATGAGCAATGAGAAAATAATCAACGATTTACGGTTAACGCGACCCGTATCAGAGATCCGCCCGACAAACGTATTCATCAAAAATCCGGCCAGTGCCGCGAGTGCCATCAATAGACCATACTGCCCTTTCGTCATTCCAAGCTCCTGAGTAGCATAGAGTATGAAGAATGGCACTGTGACAGCAAGCCCCATCCCTAGAAGGGCCATATTAATCAGAAATAACTTATAGTTTTTAATACTCAACAGCTGCTTAAACATAGTTTCACAAACTTTCTACTTAATGATATTGTTTAATTATATAGTAATTCAGTCAAATGAAAAGAGCGGAGGAATTATCATGAATTATGACATCGTCAAAATTTGTACGGGTAAAGTCAAAACAGAAGTATTCGGGACACATCCTCCGAAAAGGACAGCAGTATCAAAAACACCTATTACTCAGCCGACATACTTATCTTTCCTCGGTCTTGAAGGTGATGAGCATGCATACCATGGCCATGGAGGCATCAATAAAGCTATCTGCCTCTATGATCAACTGGATTATGAATTATGGCGTCCATATATTGATGACATGCCTGACTATGCAGCATTCGGTGAAAATATTACAACAGTCGGTCTGACAAAAGATTACGTTGCCATCGGTGATACATTCAAGTTCGGCGGCGCCATCATTCAAGTCACTGAAGGCCGCGGTCCATGTCACACTATCGCCAAAAAGTATGATGTGCCGAATCTCGTCAAATTGATGAGTGCGGCTCACGCAACGGGATGTTATTTCAGAGTGCTCGAAGAAGGAATCGTTGAACAAGACAGCTCACTCGAACTACTCGAACTGCACCCTGTCCAGTTGACACTCGAAGAATATAATGCACTGCAGTACACTGACAAGAAAAACGTTGCTCTACTGGAAAAAGCACTCAGTGTCGACGCATTGCCTGAAGAACATCAAGTGAAATTCCGGAGACAACTTCATAAGCTCTCGCTATAGCGATTCATCACTGACAGCTTTTCTTTTCATCAAATCAATGAATGCTTTGACCTGCGGCAGAGCGAGCACATCATTTTCATAGCTGATATACGTTTCCCGCAGCAGCTGATGCTGATTGACTTCAAGCAGTTCGACAGCAAAGCGGTCGTGATCGATATCACCGATGACGATTTCAGGGAGGACAGTCACACCGACTCCTGACAATAACAGCTCTTTGCACGTTGCAATTTGATCTGTTTTGATCTGCGGAGCATAAGTCTGATTGAACTGTTCCGTATACCATAGCTCGATTTCCTTCAAGTAGACAGGATCAGCTTGAAATTCAATCATCGGCAGCGTATGCAGCTGGTTCTTTTTAGACTTGGGATATATGAAATAATGCTTATCCGTCAGCAATACATCGTTGTTTAAGTTCATAATTTTCATTCCTCGAATGACTGCCACATGGAAATCATGACGATTTGCCATAATCCTGTCGCTTGACCCGACCTGCAGCCGAATCTTCACTTCAGGATACAGCTCAATATATTCACCGAGAACACGCGGCAAGATCGTATGGCCGATCAATGATGATACACCGATAGACAGCTTCCCGTTGACAACGCCTTCAGACGACTGAATCATTTCTTTAAGATTAGTTTCTTCCTTCAGCATTTTGCGTGCGTGCTGCAAAATGATTTCGCCATTAGTCGTGACGATGAGTTTTTTCTTAGTACGAATAAAAATAGCCGTCCCCCACTCCTGTTCAATCGATTTCAGACGCTGACTGACTGCAGGCTGTGAGATATAAAGCGTATCCGCTGCTTTTCTTAACGTTTCTTCATCTGCCAGAGCTACTAGCAGACGATAATCATCGATCTTCATTCATAACCTCATTTCTGATAACCCGCTTCGCTGAGTTAATCGATGCAATCTCATCCATTATAGCAGACAAATGTCTCATCATTTCAGTTATATTTGTTTTACATGTTCATATTGAGGTATAGAAGATTATCAAATCTTTTAAATAGAGGTGTCATCAATGGATAAATTTGAAAAACTCGATAAAGAAATTAAAGGTTACACACAGGATAAGCAGCCCGGCAGCGAACGTGAGATGAATCCAAAACCGATTGCTGAAGATGACGATTATCAGGCGGGAGGTAAGCTGAAAGGCAAGATTGCTTTAATTACAGGCGGCGACTCTGGTATCGGCCGTGCAGTAGCGATTCTTTACGCTAAAGAAGGCGCAGATGTTGCTATCGGCTACTATGACGAGACAGATGACGCTGAAGATACTGTAAAACGTCTTGAAGAGCTCGGCGCTAAAGCGAAAGCTTATGCATTTGATTTAAAAGACGTCGAGCAGTGCAAAAAATTAGTGTCGGATGTCGTGTCTGACTTCGGTGGTCTGAACATTCTTGTCAATAACGGCGGGGTTCAGTTCCCGCAGGAAGACTTTCTGGCGATTACGCCTGAACAGATTCAGACGACGTTCTCGACGAATATATTCGGTATGATGTATGTCTCGCAGGCTGCCATCCCTCATCTGTCTGAAGGGGATACTATTATCAACACGAGCAGCGTGACAGCTTACCGCGGCTCTGAGTCACTCATTGATTACTCAGCGACAAAAGGTGCAATCACTGCTTTCACCCGCTCTTTAGCACAGAACTTGGCACCTAAAAAAATCCGCGTCAACAGCGTCGCGCCAGGTCCTATATATACACCGCTAATTCCTGCTACATTCCCAGCCGAAAAAGTAGAAAAACACGGTCAGGAAACAGCACTTGAACGTCGCGGTCAACCTAGCGAAAATGCTCCTGCCTATGTCTTCCTTGCCTCTCAAGATTCCACTTACATTACCGGACAGGCCATTCATATTAACGGCGGCGATTATATTTCAAGCTGATAACAAATAACACGATCAGAATCATGATTCTGATCGTGTTATTTGATTTCTGCAGTAATCAATCATCGACGTGAATGTTTCAAAATCGTCTTGAACGCTCTTCATCAGCTGCTGTGCTGTTTCATAAGCAAAATCATACTGTTCTTTTGTGATAGTGCCCTTTTTGAGAGCAAACTTCAAATCTGCTTCATCTACTAGTTCATAGGCGCCGTTTGGCAGTACCAGTACATCCAGAAACAAATCATGTGCACGAGCTTCACCCAGTTCAATGAAATTATGTTCATTGATGTCGATATAATATTGAACTGGGCGGCCGTGATTATCATACATCGCAGTGATGCTGTAAAACTTATCTTTTGGCAGTATTTGCAACCACTGATAACCTGCATCTGCTACAGTAATAGAGTGACCTACCACTTCGACTTGTAAGGGAGATTTGACTTTTCGCATTGTCACCAGACCGATGATTCCATCAAATGTCTCATCTTCCAGTCGTATTTCCTTGTAGTCTCGCTTCTGCAGTCTACGCCAATGCCTTTTATCGATATATTTAATCTTCAAGTCGTCCAACTCCTTACAAATCATTATATAAAAATAAACAAGTTGAAGAAATAGTTAATTTCAACTTGTTTATTACAATCGTTATTTACGCTTCATCTGAACGATAATGATCTTTGCCTTTCAGGAAGAATGACAGTATGAAAGCAAGCAGACTGAAGGCAGTAGCCAGCCAGAAAGCATCTGTAATACCGTTGACTGTCGCGAGCTGCTGCAATTTACCCATCATTGCCTGCATCCCTAAAGTAGATCCTGTTGCCTGACTCATCTGGCTTAATTGATCTGCAGTTGATGGCAATGTTTTGTCCATTGCATTGGTCATATCGCCAATGTGAGCAGTGGCCTGCTGTGTCATCACCGTGACAAGGATAGCAGTACCAATTGAACCAGCGAGCTGACGTACAGTATTACTAATAGCATTACCATGAGGAATCATTCGTCCTGGTAGTGCATTCATCCCTGCTGTCATAATCGGCATCATAATAAACGACATACCGAATGAACGAAGGACGTAAATCCCTAAAATAGTGCTGTATGATGTATCTAAATTAATACGAGTCAATTCCCATGTTGCATAAGTCATAATCGCTAGACCGAAAACAGCCAGTGGTTTAATACCAAATCTGTCAAATAATCGTCCGGCGATAGGTCCCATAACACCCATCAATAATGATCCGGGCAGTAACAATAGCCCAGAGTCAAGAGGGCTGAATCCACGAATAGATTGTAAGTATACCGGCAGCAGAATCATACCACCGAACAAACTCATCGTTACGACGATGTTAATTAATAATGTGAATGAGAAACCTGAATATTTGAGTGCCGTCAAATCCATCATTGGTGCTTTCATCGATAATTCTCTAATGACAAATGCAGCTACGAAGATGAGACCGATGACAATTGTCGTAATAACAACGGGTGAATCCCATCCTTTATTACCTGCTTCACTGAAACCGTATAATACACTACCAAAACCGAGTGTACTGAAAATAACACCGAGAACATCCAGTTTTGCATTGAAAGTAGGCTGCACAATCTTGAACCAGAATAAACCGATAACTAATGATAATACACCGATAGCAAACATACCATAGAACATCACATTCCAATGATAGTTTTGGATGATCCAGCCTGTTAATGTGGGTCCGATCGCTGGGGCAAGGATAAATGCAATACCCAATGTCCCCATCGCTGCCCCGCGCTTTTCAGGCGGAAATATAGTCATAAATACGTTAGTCCCCAGCGGCATCAGAATACCTGCGCCGACAGCCTGGATAACACGGCCAGTCATCATCATCGGGAAGTTAGTGGAAATGGCACAGATTAATGATCCGATTGTAAAGAAAATCATCGCTGTCAAAAACAGCTGACGGTACGTAAATCTCTGAATCATATAGGCACTGATCGGTACAAGAATCCCGTTCACTAACATGAATCCTGTCGTCAACCACTGCGCTGTTGCTGTTGAAACATTGAAATCACTGATCATGACGGGTAACGCCACATTGATCAATGTCTGATTCAAAATAGCGACGAACATACCGATCATCAGCGCCGTCACAATCTTACCGATAGTAATGCCTTTACCTAATGTATGAGAAGGTTGAGTCGCTTGTTGATGAATAGGTTCTTCTTTTTGAACGTCTTCTTCATAAGGTTGTTCAACAATGAGATCATCATCTTCATTGTGTTCGCCTTCAACATATTTATCCCGACGTGACTCACTATTATAAATCACTTCATTATCTTTGTCCTGTAGTCTTGGTGCTGGTTCTGGTTCTGGACGAACAGGTCGCTCAGGACGGTGTTCATACACCTCATGTGTATGAGTCGCCTCTACTTCGGGTTGGACCGCATTCTGTTTTCTTCTACGATTAAGCAGAAAACGATTCAATAGGAAGAAGATGACCAGTGACAGAAGGACATAGCCTATAATCATGAAGGTCATACAAATCCCCCCCTTAGTTTTTATGAATGCGTACAGTTACATTCATCCCTGGAATAACATCTAATGATTTTTCTTTTGATAACAAGATTTTCACTGGAACTACTTGCGTTACTTTAGTAAAGTTGGCATTTCCGTTAGATGCTGGTAGTACTGAGAAACTTGAAGCTGTCGCTAAACCGATTTTTTCGACTTCTCCGTCTAATGTTGTATCTTTGAAACCATCAACGTATATATCAACGTTCTGCCCTTCTTTAATTCCGTCAAGATCTGTTTCTTTAATGTTAGCTGTCACATATAATTCTTTCATGTTATAGGCATAAGCAATCGGTGTCCCTGCTCCGACAAAACCATTTTCAGTGGCTTGTGTTTTTGCGATTGTACCTTCCTGAGGCATTTCGATATCTGTTTTAGATGGTTTACCATCTGCGCCCATACTAGTTACTGAACCGACTGTATCACCTTTAGAAACTTTGTCCCCTACTTCTTTGTCGAAAGATGTCAATTTACCTGCAACTGGACTTGCAATCGTTAGTTGTGTTCCGTCGATTTTTGCATTGTCTGTTTTTACATAGTTAGTTGCTTCATCGTAGAAATGAAAAGCAGTAATTCCAGCAATCGCTAGAATAATTAATGTAAGAATGTTGATTAAAACTAGTTTTTTCATTGTAATTCCTCCATTTGATATTTTTTCACATAACCATTATTATAATCGCCTCAAACTTTCTTTCAACCAACAATATTTGTCTAAATGTCGGTTTTACTTTAAAATAGTTCTATCAATGAAAAATAAATAGTGAGATATGTGATAACCATGAAGGAAAAACACCATTTAATAGAAACTGAATTTTTAAATTTACTGGAAATCCATCGTTTCAGAACCATCACCATTAAAATGATCTGCGAGGCAGCAGATATCAACCGTTCAACTTTTTACGCCTACTATCTGGACAAATACGATCTGTTGGACCGCATGATTGATAATCACTTAAATGCGATCAGTCAACTCGTTGAAGAGACGTCTCACAATATGTTATCTGCCGAAGACAAAAAACCACTGATCAAAAAGTACTTCATTGATTTGTTTACCTATATATATGATCACCAGCAGTTCTTCCGAGTATTGATGACTATCCACCCTGCACAGGACTTCACTCAGAAATTAATCAAAACACTGCGAATGAACTACACGAAATCCATCAATGATAATGCTTCTTTGAAGGATCCCAAATACTTCGTCAACTATACACTGGGCGGCCAGTTCGGTATTATTTTCTTCTGGCTTCAAAATCATTGTGCAGAGCCGCCTGAATTGATCGCTGATATTGTTTATCGCAATATGATTCGACTGAATAGATAATTATTAAAATCTTGTAAAAGCAGCCCGATATCATGTTATTTCATGTATACTGTTTTTAACTAGCTGACGGAGGTAATATATGAAGTATTTAAGGAGAACATTAGGCTTAACCGCAGTATCGATGTTACTGCTGTCGCAACATGTGTCTGCAGCTGAGAATCTACGCGTAGGTAACATTAAAAATACCAACGCCGTCATTGTGACCAATAAAACAATGCTGGCAAAAAAAGTGGCTGGAGATTATGCAAACTATACATTGTATATCAACGACAAAGTCACAATCGAAGATGAAACGTATTATAGAGTACAGACGTCAGAAAATATTAACAATGCGATCGGCTACGTCAAAGCAGCGGATCTAACAATACAGCCGGTCAAAGCTGTAAGTCCAAAGGAACAGACCATTACATTCGGCACAAGCACTAAAATTTATAACGTTCCTGCTGGTACTGAACGACAAGTGATAGACCGGGCAGGTAAAAATGAAACAATGACAGTCGCTGAAGCCCTCAAAGTAGGTCAAGATACCTACTTATACGGAACATTCACAGCAGGAGCAACCGGCTGGGTCAAAGCAGATAAGAATGTTACAGTGAAACAACCAAAGGTGAAACCTGAAGCGAAGCCTCAACCTAAGACAGAACCGCAACAAGTTCAAGAAAAAGTCCAAGTGAAACAAACTGAAGTAAAATCTGAAGAGCCAGCTGTCGAACCTGCAGCTCCTATCCTTCCAGGAGCTGCAGTGACTCATACAACTGTGCCTGTCACTTTAAAAGACGCACTTAATCATCAGATGAAGCTCAATCCCAGCCCTCAAATATCCAACGGGGTCAAATGGAAAGACGCTGATATCAAGCTGGTGAAAGACTATGTCGACACTGAACGCTTGATCAGTGATGCCGTTAATAAATATCAATTCCTTGTGCTTAATGAACCTCAAGGGCTGACGGCTGAACAGTTGAATGTCCTGTTAAAAGGGAAAGGGATTCTTGAAGGCCGAGGTCAGGCATTCAAGACAGCTAGTGAAACCTATCGTATCAATGAAATCTATTTGATTTCACATGCATTCCTTGAGACGGCTGAAGGTAGGAGCAAGCTGGCCAATGGCCTGAAAGTCAAAGGTGAACCGAATGACAAACGTTTCTATAACATGTTCGGTGTCGGTGCTTATGATCACAACGCACTGAAATACGGTGCTCAATATGCAGCCAATGTCGGCTGGGATACCCCTGAAAAAGCCATTATCGGCGGTGCTGAATTTATTTCCAACGGCTTCTTATCAGAGTCACAGAATACACTTTATACGATGCGCTGGAATCCGTCATCACCTGGTGACTCACAATATGCGACAGATGTCATGTGGGCTTCTTCCAATGCCCGCTATATTTCAGGGTTCTATCAGCAGCTCGGTATTGAAGGCGGCAAATATCACTTCGTCCATTACACGAAATAATGACCCGCATAATAAACAGGCGGCATGATCAATAAACAGTTGTTCATACGATATATCTCACAGATCATGGCATTGACTTCTTTTCTTTAAGATCCATTAATAGCTGTCACAGACGTGATGGCTAATGATGGATCTTAAATTATTTTTCAACCTCTCCATGCATCTTTTAGTATGATCATGCCTCATTAATAAGATCTCAACAATCATGAATGGTCATTCATTTGCATATCAAGTTTCAGTTTTGTTGTCATGCAGGCTGCAATTCCATTAAAAAACTTCCTCTTCAATGAAGAGGAAGTTCCCTATTCAACCCAGCGGCCTTGTCTGAATATCGGTTCGCTTGTACCATCTTTGTAGATACCGTCGATATCCAGCTGGTCACTCCCAATCATAAAATCAACATGCGTCAAGCTGTCATTGATGCCCATCTCGACTTGAGCTTGTATCGATTGGTCTTCTGCACCGTCGATGACTTCAGCAAATCCGCTGCCGAGTGCTATATGGCATGATGCATTTTCATCGAATAATGTATTATAAAATAACAATCCGCTTTCGTAGATCGGGGAATTAACTGGCACTAATGCAATTTCACCTAAGCGTCTCGCGCCTTCATCTATTTCAAGTAAGTTTTTCAATGTTTCATAACCTACTGCAGCCTCATAATCAACAACTGAACCATTTTCAAAAGTCAGCTTGAAATCATCCACGATCTTACCAGACAGACTGAGCGGCA